>JAABUW010000757.1_pt1 | contig 60058 bp, 15 predicted proteins | sample 5560081 | NCBI WGS metagenome assembly JAABUW01 (sample SAMN10711882, study PRJNA513363) | rock metagenome | isolation source: Antarctica rocks | place: Antarctica: Victoria Land, Knobhead sud | reverse complement strand
TAATATATTGTTTAAAAAAATAAAATATATATAAATATATATATTATTAACAAAATTTACTAAAATAATATACTAAAGTCTTTGAAACAATAATAGATTAAATTGTACTATTTAATTTTATAAATTATTTTTTTGTTAAAAGTATATTAATACGATTAATTAAATTTAGATTAGTTAATATTTAAAATTATTATAATTTAAAGTTAATTAAAGTACTTAATTTAGTAAATATTTATTGCTTCTCTTTTATTTAAAGCTTTTTATTAATAGAAAAATTAATTATTTAAAATAGTACTAATAACGTCTATATAATAGTAAAAGATTGTTATTATTTATAAGTTTAACTCTTTAATAACAATTACAAATTGTGTAGAAAGCTCTTTGTATATTATAATATAAATCTTAGAAAACTACTTTTATAGTACTTTTTTCTATAACAATTGCTAAATATTTATAAGAGATATATTAATAAATATATTATAAATTTAGAATACAAATTTATAAAATAATATTATTAATTAACTTTTAATAATTAGTAAGTTAAATTCTAACTATTAAAGATTTTACTTTATATATATTTTGTTAATGCAATTGTTATTATATTTACAATATAAAAAACTTTAAAGTTTTTAATTTGCAAAAGACAAAACTTGCGCAATACTTTTTATATAAGTATCGAAACAAATACTATATATTTCTAGTAATTAATTTTTTAAAACAATAATTTATCGAAAACTAGTTATTAGAGTCTCTTAATAATTTTGTTCTTAATTTTTTTATTTACAAATATTTATTTTGTTAATGTATCTACTCTTTTAGATTTGTATTGTATTAAACAATCTATATAATTAATATATTAAAAGAGTCGAACTAATAGATTAAGAAAAAGATACAATATTTATTGTATTATATATAAGAAATTAATTATTTATAAAAAATAAATCAACTTATATTTACAAACAAACTTAAAGAATTAAGTATAACTATATTTATAAAACACTTTTTTATATATAAGTATTTTTGCGAAAGATTTAAAACAAGCTTGAAATCAATATATTGCTTTAATTCATTATATAGTATTTAAGTATAAAATATATTAATTAATATAAAATTGCACTATAAATAATCTAAAATTAATATTAACTATATAATTGTTAATTTATCGATTATTTGACGAATAGAAAGTTAAGATAAATATTTAATTAATAGTTAATTAATTACTAATTAATAAACTGCTATATTAATTTAAATTCGAAGATAATTTATTTGAAACAAACTTGCTTTTTAATAGCATTTTAATTAGCAACTAATCGATAGAAATTTGTATTTTATTTATTAATTAATAGTTAAAAAGCAATTATTTAGTCGATAGAAATTTGTATTTCTAATATTTGTTTGTTAGATTTTTGACAAACTCTCAAAATATTGTCGATATATTTTCGACATATTTCCGATATATTTCCGACGTATTACTAGCTATCTGCCAAATAGCAATCGAATATATGTTTGCTTTATACTTGATATATAACTATAGTCTTTAATTATATAGAAGTATTCGTTCTTTATTAGACTATATTGACGTTAACTAAAACAAAACAAAATATCTATTGTTCTGTTTCTAAATATATCTTTAATCTAGAGAGTATTGCTATTAATTAATTATTTAAACGTTAATTAACTATTGCTTTTTTTACTTGCAAAGTTAAGTATATCGAATAAACGCAAATTATTAAGAAGATTATTTAACTTTAAGCACTATTAAAGCGATATTAAAATAATAGATAATAGAACGCTTAGTTTCTATATAAAAGCTAGAACTTTGCCTATCTATATATATTGATCGACACTACTTGAATCGATTACGTAATGTCGAGTTAAATAGTACTAGATTAAATAGTATTAATATTAGATCAAATTAATTACAATATTTTGATACTTTTATTTAATCTAAGTTCAAAAATTAACTCTTATATAAATTATAAATTATATTTTATTAAGTTTAAAATTTATTTTAAAACTTTTAAGTCTTAAGCAACTTTCTAGCAAAAGTAAAAAAAGTATATAAAAGTTCTCTCTTAGCAATTTATATATATGCGTACGTATATTTACAAGTTCAAAATCTAGTAAAACTCGAAAAGTATATAGAAAACAAAATTCTATTAAGAAGCTATATAGACGTTGTCAATAATACTTAATAATTATACTAGTAAAACGCAAAAAATAATAAATATAGATTTAAATAAATAATGCAAAGATTAACTACAATAAATATAGCAACTATTTAGTTGCAAATTATTTAAATAATTAAGTTTAATATCTATATTCGAAATTACAAGTAACTTAATTATTAAATAAGTTTAAAAGCTTACTAAAATGTTTTCAAATATAATACGAGAAAAGACTTTAATTAATTTGTCAATTATTTGTTTTTTAATAAAGATATATTCTAGCTTAATTTAGTTATTGGCGATCTTTTTGCAAACAAACTAGATTTGAATATTTATACACTTTGTTTAAATATATTGCGCAAGATTTTTAGCGAATATTATTGCTCTCTAGTTATTGCAATATATAACAATAGCAACTAAACAAAGCGCAAAGATTGCTAAAAAAAAGTTTTAACAACAATAAGAGCTTTAAACAAAAGCAACAATAATAAAAACAAATAAAACAATTGCAATTGCTTTAACAATACTTAAAGCTAAATAATCTTTTTAGCAATTTGCGTTTGCTTAATATATTTAACTTTGCAAATAAAAAAAGCAATAGTTAATTAACATTTAAATAATTAACTAATAGCAACACTTTTTAAACTAAAGACGTACTTAAAGATAGAATAACAAATATCTTGATTTTTGTTCTAGTTAACATTGATATAGTTTAACAAGAAACAAATACTTCTACAAAAAATAAAACAAAAAACAAAAATATCTTAAAGATAACAAAATATTTGTTTAATAATTTTTTAATAAGTGTTAATAAAATTAAAAGTATATTTGCTTATTATTAAGATAACAAAAACAATATTTGGTTAAGTATCTAACATTGCATATATAAGAAAATCAATTGTTAATTAATATATATAACAATAATTTAAATCGACAATATATATTTTAAATATATCTATAAATATAGCAACTAATTTATACTTCTATATTTTATAATTTTTTAGTATTTTTTTCAAATATAATTTTCTAACTTAAATAGAGAGTTTAAATTGCAAAATTGTACTTAATTTCGATTTTTAAATATTATTGAACAAAATTTAAGTTAATTATTTTTAATCGATTAGCAAAAGCTCTTTTAACAATATTAATAATTTTTTTGTTAATATTAATAATTAAAAAGTTGTTTATATAGATAACAATAATAGTAAAGTTATTAATAAAGACGCTTAAATTCGAATTTAACAAACAAAAGTAATATTTTTTAAAAAATATTGCAAAAATATTATATTATATTCGAAATAATTGTTTGAGCTTATAGAGAACTTTTTTTAAATTAACAAACCTTTTTGTTTTGCTCAAAACTATAGAGCAATTTTATATAAATCTCTTTATTAATATTTTTGTAAAAAAAAACAATAACAATATCTATTTCCTCTAGATCTTAAGTATTAACAACAACAGAAATAAAAATAATTTTGTAGTTTATAAACTTAATTATAATTGCAAATTTTTGAATATAATTTAGATTTTTTTGTTGTTTAAAGTTCTTTACTGCCAACTTGATTAAATGATCTACGATAAAATCTCGATTGCAATCCGGTAGTACAACGGTAGAGAGCTAATTATATATCCGTGAAATTACGATTATATTATGATAATGCTACGGTAATGCTACGATAATGCTACAATAATGCTACGATATAACTTGTTTTTTAAACATTAAATCGATAAGATAATTGTTGTGCGACAATATTACAACAGTAGTAACTTAATATCAACATTGTTTAATATTGATAGTAAGCTAATAGCAATATCAGTCTACTACGATAGAGAGAGAATAATATTAAATATTGTTGTGCAACAATAGTTGCAATAGTAAGTTAATTAAATAGCGAATTTAGTAGTTACTATCGAATCTGTAGTTTTATTGTAATTTTATTGTAATTTTACTGTAGTTTTACTGTTGTTTTGCAATAGTCTTACTATTTTTTTGCGATAATCTTATTGTTGTTTCGTGATAGTCTTATTGTTCTTTTGCGATAATCTTATTGTTGTTTTGCGATTGTCAAATAGTAGTATTATAGACAGAATATTGTATGGAAATAGCAATATTACTATCGTTGCTATATAAAAGTCTTTCTTATACTATAGTACTTTATTACAGCTGTTATTCTCTAGAGATATATTATTTCTCAATTATACTTCAACAAATATTTTTTATTTATTTTTTGTCAGTTCGACTTACTAAGTGCAGACAAAAGATAGAGAAGATTGTAATAAAGAGCTAACAATTTGTAAATAGTTTGTATATTAATTTTCTTAAATACTGAAAACTTTAAGACAAAATCTATTACTAATATTATATATATTTTTTTTAATCTATTGCTTCTTTTATTGTTTTTAATATTTAAATAACAAAAAAATTGTAGATTCTATATTAATAGCAATAAGAGAAGTATTAAGCAATACAATTCTTAATATTGTTAATTCTTACAATGTTTTTGATATTATATATATATTGTTAATTGTTTTTGTAAAAGACTTTTTTAGTCTGCAATACAATAGAAAGTAATTAAAATTTACTGATTAATATAAATTAATCTACAATATTATTTGATATATTTTGCGTCGAAGTTTAAGATTTTTAAACTATATTCTCTATTATATGCTAACAAAAGTTGTTGTAAAAACAAATATTAAAAATTAAGTTTGTCTAATTTTAAATGCTGTTTTATTTGTAAATAATTGTTTAGCACAAATTCAAAAAAAAAAGTATTGCAAATTAATAAGAAGAATCTTTTTATATATTGTATAATTATAGCTCTTCTATATCTATTTTGTGTTTGTTGCTAAACAAAAAAAATCTTATAAAACTCGAGCAATTGTTTTTAACAATTTTTAACACTTTTAATAGAGCAAAGTGTGCAAAATTTTAAGTTTTTGCAAATTTAAATCTTATCGACTATATTATTGTATTTTTAGCAAAAAGATATTTTATAAGATTAGAAGAAGCTGCGTTGTTAATTATTGTTTTAAACAATTTATAGTCTTCTTGTTAGCAACAATCTTAATAAGAAATTAAATTAAATTCAATATATATTTTATTTCTTTTACTAGAATATTAATATTTATAACAATAAAGTAAACTTAAACAAGATTTGCAAAATAAAGATTAGTATAAATATTAAAAAGAAAAACTAAACTTTAAAATTTGTTTTTTTTAATTTTACAATTTTTTTTTCAACGCTTTCTTCAATATCGACGTAGATAGAATAGACAGAAATTCTAATTCTAATTCTGCTTCAAATTTCGAATTAACAACAATAAAGAGAACTTTAGTCAATATATTTATCTCTTTCTTATTTTTTTTATTGTTGCTATAAAAAATTTTCTCTTTGCTAATTTTAGTTGTATTGTTTTCTATCTGCGTTATTTTCTCTTTATTTAAGAAGTTGTAAATAGTTTTCTCAAATATATCGAAAAAGACTTTCTCAAATATATTAGAAAAAGCTTCCTCAAATATATTAGAAAGATTTTTCTCAGATATATTAGAATAATTTTTTTTAGACGCTTCTTATTCTAATAGAATAATATATTTTATTAGATCTTAATAGATCTTTCTAATATTTAAGATTATTATATATAATTTATCTAAATCGATATAATATTAATTGTCGACTAAAATATTAAAGCAAGCAATAATATTTAATATCTTAATAATAGTTCGAAGTAAAAAGATATTTTTTTTTTTTTTTTTTTATAGATTGCAAATAACTAAGTTAAAATTAGCTTATTATAGTATAAGTATATAGTATAAACGAAATTAGAATTAATACTCGATCAAATTTTAACAATAATTATAAATAAATATAGTAAATAGAATTTTAAATTCGAGACTATTCTAAAAAATATTAAAAGTTCTAAAAAACTTTAAAATATATAGAGCTGTTTTTTTTGCTAAATATAGTTATTATTAGAAAGTTCTGCAATATTTGTCTTAAATTGCGTTATTTACAATAAAACGCGTTGTATACTTTGTTATATATAAGATCTAAAATCGAACAAAGTCTAGCAATAACAAATAATTAAAGTTTAATATTTTTATTGTATAAATAAATTTGTTAATACTTTTTTACAAGTTGTTTTGTATTTTTATTTTATTTTATTGTTTTTTTGTAATATTTGTTTTTATTTATTATATTAAACTTCAGATTGTTTCTATTTAATTTAAACAAAAACAAGATCAATATTCTATAGTAATATTGTATAAAGCAAAATTACTATTATCGACTTGCTAAAATATATCTTCAATTAATTTAATAACAAAGATATATATAGAAATAGATTTTTTGTTAATTTTTAAATCTATTATATTGCAATTTAGTTGTCTAATAAATTTGAAAAAGACTTCTACAATAGTTTTTAACTTTATTTTATAAAATTCTAAAGTAAAAGTAAATATATTAATTATTTTCTATTGCTTCTTATAGACTAAGTATATTAAAATTAGATAGAAAACTTTTAATATATAATATATATTTCGATATATATTAGAGTTCTTAATAAATAAGAGATACAATAAAGCTATATATAAGATTGTAAAAAATTGTTTAATATATTAACAATTAAAGTATACTATTTTTAGCTTAGCTTAAATAAAATATAGACAATACAATAATTTTATTGTAAATAATATATTAATTATTTGTCAAATAAAGTAGTTTTTCTCTATATATAATTCTGATTTGTTATCTATATTGTAGTTATAATTAAGAAGATATTCGATATAACTGTTAATTTGATTTACGTCGATTTTAAGAAATATATTCTCGAAAATAAACAACTTATTTTTAATATAATTTAGATCGAGATTTTGTAGTATTAGATATTAATTGTCTACTATAATTTGTACAATAACTACAATATTATTATTATATCTATATTGTTGCAATAATCTCGATCTATAAAATTTATTCTACTTATAGTATATAAGTCTAATTTAAGAAAATCTATAATAATATATACAATGTTTTCGAATATAATTTTTTTTAATTGTAGTAGATATTCTCGAATATTAATCGAATAAATAAATTTTATATTTGAGAATATTAGAACTTTGTAGATTTGTCAATATATATAGTTATTTTAAAATATATCTTTTTGCAAAGCTTAATTGTAGAGAGTATATTATATATTAAATTAATAGAATTATATTAATACTATTAAGAAATACAATAAATAGTTTGTTGTTGCATTTAACTTTTTTGTTAAGCAACAAATAAAGATTGCTTTTTAATAATAACTAATAAAGTTTTTTTTATCAATTGTAATAAAAGTATCTATTAATATATTTAATATTTTAGAGTATTTAATTTCAATAATAATAAATATATAAAATTAGTATTCTTTTTATCTAAGAAAGACTTATTTTATTTTAATAAAAATAGAATTACTTTTTTTAATTTTATATATTTTGTTTATAAATTTTTATATCTTTTGAAGTAGAAACTTAATACTATATATAATAGCAACAATATTGTATTTTTCTCTTTTTGTTGTTCTACAATCTTATAGAAAAATATCTCGAAAAATAATTGAAATCGACAATTAAATAAAAAGAGTTTGTATAAGTGCAATACAAATATAGATAACAAAACAGCAAAAAAAAAATTGTATAATAAACTTGTTGTTATTGTTGCTTTTGCTCTTAATATTAATACAATATTCTTAAAAAATAAGAGATTAAAAATTCTAAAAAATATTATAGTTGTTATTGCTTTACAATATAAAACAAGTTAGTTTTAATTCTATTGTTAAAAAAATATTTACAATAAAAAAATTGTTATTAATTGCAAACAATTTATTTGATTGCTTAGAGTTGTTTATATTAGTATAATTTAATATAAGTCTATTTGTATTAATATCTTTATTATATTTATATTTGTTATTATTTGTTTTAACATTAATATTGTTTTTTATATACAATAATATTCTATTCTAATTGAGAAAGTTTTTTTCTGTTCTAATACTATAATTATTGAAGTTGTCTTTTAAGTTATAATTAATATAACTCTAATAGAAGTTTTTCTTAGTTTTATTATTATAGTCTGTTTCAAATATACAAACAATATTTTTTTAACTTTCTTATTAATTGTTTTTTATAAATATGCTATTTTCTAATTTCTCTTTATTTGTATCTCGAATTTAACAAACAAATAAAAATAATTAAAATAATTTTTTTTAACAATAGTTGTAAGAAAGAATTTATTTTTCTTATTAAATTTGTTGTTAACTTCTTAATTAACAATATTTAGAAAATTAAGTTTGCGAAATTTAATTATTATTAAAAGATAATAAATAATTAAGATTGTTTTTAAAATAACAAAAGAATCAGATTGCAATTGCAATATTCTTGAAAAATATATATATTTTACTTTTTTAGTATATTTATAAGCAAAACAAATAATAGAAGACTTTTATAATTAGTTAAAGAAATATATAATTATACTAAATAATTAAAGATAAGTTAATCTATATTAGTTTCTAGAATATATTGTAGTTTGTAATTGTTTTTTCTAATATATTTTGTTATATTTTAAAACAGTTTTTAGAGTATTAAATTTAGTATTTTGTATAATCTAATTTTAGAATTTTGTTTATTGCAACAATAATTTTTATATTTAGAGTTTTCTTCAGTTGTTGCAATCTAAAAATTTTAGAAATCTTTTTTTTGTTTAAATAAATTTTATTGTTTAATTAGAGATTTGTATAGTTTTACAGGTATTTAGAGAAAAAAAAAAAAAAACAGAAAACAATAATTGCAATAGCTAAATATTCAAATTTATATATTGCTAAATTAAAGAATATTGTTGTAGTATTTTGCTCTATATTTTTTAATTTCGAAATTTTATTATTTTGTATCTAATTTAAGTTCTGCAATTCTTATTTGTTTTTTTGTAATTTTGTAATCTTTGTTATTAGTTATACTATTTTTTTCTTTAATATAGATTGTACAATTGTAGAAGATTTTCTCGATTCCATTATAAGAATTAAAGGATATATATAGAATATATAATGCATAATACCTGCTTAAAAAAATACAAGAAATTAAAATAAAGTCTAGAAATTTAGTAGCAATAAAGTCTAGTAATAAAGATAAAAACAATATAATTAAAAATTTGTAAAAGTAAAAATTATATTTTAGCAATTTATAAATTTATCTCTTTATTATTTGTTAAAATTAATATTAAATTATACAATAAAATAATTACAAGATAGATATTTAATAAATTGAGTTGCTCAGTATTAAAAGAAATCTATTATATTGCAATCTATTATATTGCAATCTTTTTGTCTATAAATATTTTCTACAAGTTTTCTGTTTAAAATTGTCTATTAGAAACTTTTTTTACTTGTCTATTTTTACTAATAAGTAGATAGCAAGAAACAACAATATAAAATTAGTAACGCAATTATAGATTATCGATTTTAGCTTATTATAGTCGAGAAAGTTGTATAAAAAATCGAAGTTTTAGAGAAAAAAATGTTGTAAAAAGAGAACTGCTAATAGAAGAGAACTGCTAATAGAACAAAATTGCTAATAAAAGAAAGATCGAAATATAGAAGAGAGAGACTGCTAATAGAAAAGAAAGAAAACTGCTAATAGAAAGAAAGTCGAATTATATCGATACAAAAATATCTTTTGTAAACTATAATATAATTAGTAATACTATAATTGTAGAAGACTTTCTTAGATCTATCTATTAAGCAAAAAGAATATTTTTTCTTTAATATAAAAGAAAAGTTTTAAGAAATTTATCTAATAAGAGAAATTTTAATTTAAAAAATACTAAGATAATTAAATTGTCTACTCTTAGTAATTTGTTATTGTATCAAATTTATTCTTCTATTTTTATAATTTTTTTTTTGATTGTCTCTAATTAAGTCTTAATTGAGATAGATAGCTATTTTTAATATAGTTTTTTCTATATTTTTTATAATTTAAATATTATTGTAAGTTCTCGAGCTAAAGTACTTTTTTAAAATAATATAGAAATAGAAATTGTTTAGTTGCAGTTAACAATTAATTCTTTAATTTGTATTTGATTTGTTTAATAGATTTTTAAAGAAATAATAGTTTAGACTATTTTTTTAAAGATTATATTTCTTCTTGCTTAATTTAAATATTGTAAGTATAATTATAGTTTTCTTTATATTTTTATTAAATTTTTGCTAAGATTTGTCTTGTTAACTTTAATTTATTTAAAAATATATTATTACTATATCGATTTGTAGTATAATTTTGAAAATTGTGTAGAAATAAAGTATAATTGTTAATATTATATATTAGATTACTCTTTTTTCTTTGTCTCGAATTATTTATTAATATATTAGTGTATACTTAATAGTAAGTCTGTAAAAGTTTTTTACAATTAATTTTTTTTTAATATATAGAGATTACTTACTTGCAAACAAATATTATTTAGCAACATTTATATTTTCGATACTTTTGCTGTCGCAAATATTAAGAACTTTTTTGAAATATATAGTTTATTACTCTTTAATATTTTTTATTATTTTTATAAATAGTTCGAATCAATTAATATTAAGTTTATATTAGTAGTCTTAAGATTAATTTTTATTTATTTAAGAGTTAGTAGTTTAAATCAAATATAAACAAAATTAAGTTAATATTAAATATTAAATAATTATTTAAGTTTTTTTTCTTTAGATTAAACAAAATAATTGCAAAGTTAATTCTTAATATTTATATAAATATTTATTTTTAAAGTTGTTATATTGCAGCTTATTTAAAAGAACTATAAGCAAAAAAGATTCTTCTTAATAGTAATTAATAAATTTAAAAAAATTCTTTATATATATATATATCGAAATATAATTTTCGAGTAAATTTGCTGTAGATATAGATTTTTAATATCTGCATTTAAACTGTCTTTAATAATAAAATCAATTATAATACAATTAATAATACACAATCTCTTTGCTAAATAATTTTAAAAAAAAAGATAGAAATTAATATTCTTAATTGCTTTTTAGTAGATTAAACTTTTAGATAATTATTAATTTGCAACTTAATAAGACTTAATAAAAACTATATATTCTTTTATATTATTAATTTTATAAAGTAGCAAAGTTTTAGTTAGAAAAATATAAAAAACTATCTTAAGTTATATAATAGCAATATTGATATTTGTAATTTAATTCTTTGCTATATATATTTTATCTATAGTAAAAATATAGAAACAGTTTTTACAATTTCTCGATTAAATCGAATCTAATTGTTGTTAATTAATTTCAATTTTTTTTATATTTTTGCGTTATTTTTTTGTGCTTTAAGTTTGTTATATTTATTTAAGATATTAGATATTGTTATAACAATTACTCTAGTATTCTTTTTGTTATTAATAAATATTTTATAATATCTTGTAAGTTTTTTTTCTTATATTAATTGCTTAAAAGCTTCGATTCTATTATAAGTTCTACTATTATTATAATAAAGCAGTAAATTAAATTGTTTAGAAAATATACAATTGAAGACTTGTATTTATTAAATAATTAAATAAATAAATAAAACAAAAAGAGTAAATTAAGAAATATTGCACTTATTAAGAAAGATGTTCGAATATTAAGTATCTTGATTTGAATTAGTATACAAGTTGTTTGTAAAAGACTTTTGCAATTAAAGAAAATATAGATATAATCTTGTTTAATTGTAAAAGTCTTTTACTATTAAGAAATAAAATATAAAAAATAATTGTAAGTTTGAAAAACTTCTTTAGTTATATTATAGAAAGTATATTTACTGTTATAAAATATATAACAATCTTAAACGTCTTAATTAGATTTATATAGTTTGTTAAAATACAATCTTAATATCTTGTATTTTGTTTTATTTGCAAAAGCAAATAAATTGCAATAGATTATTATATTTTTAAATTAAAATTGAAACTTATTTTGTTAATTTAATATATTGTATATTTTTCTTTTTATTTAATTTTAATATCTTTATATATTGCTTACTTGTTTTCTTGCTAATAGAAATATTGTTAAAATAATTTTCTATACAATTAAAAGAGACAGCAGTCTCTTAATCAAATTTCTTGTATATAACAATATCTTTATCTATAGATACAATAGTAGTCGCAAATTATATATAACTATTTTTTATTATTATTTGATTAAAATTGTATTTAAGACTAATTTCGAACTTGTAAACTATATTTTTTGCTTTTATAACTTAATTAATTAGATAGTATTTTTAATATTAGAACTTTAAGTTAATTTTTGTAAAATTCTTTGAAACTAATTCTATTAGTATTTGCTTTGTATTGTTAAGAGTTGTTTAACAATAGATAGCAACAGAAATTGTTTTCTATTTATTCTCGACAAAAAATAAGATAGTTAATTTGTCGAATTTTGTTATTATATAGTTAGTTTTATTAATTTTCTTTTTATAAATCTTAACTATAATCTTATTGTTGTTCTCTAGATTAACAACAGTTTCTAGATTTTTGTAAAGAGACTTCTCTTAGTTTATAGAAGAAGACTGTCGAGAACAAGAATTAATAAAAGACTATTAAAAACAAGAATTAATAAAAGACTATTAAGAACAAGAATTAATAAAATACTTTTCAAAAACAAGAATTAATAGAAGACTGTTAAAAATAAGAATCGATAGAAGATTGTCGAGAAATTAATAAACAAGACAAAAAAATATTGTTGTTTGACTCTTTTAATACAATAAAGATATTTAAAGAGATATCTGTAATAGACTGTTGATTTTCTTTAGTTTACTCTAATACTTTAGAGATTTTTTTCTTGCGCGCTTAACAGAATAGAGTTTTTTGCTAATTGTATATTAAATCAGATTTTAAATAATATTATCTATAGTAGTCTTATTATATTTACAATTGTAAAATATATTGTTGATATTATAAATATTGTATTGTTATATTGTAAAACAATAGAATTTTGTAATCTATAATATCTTATTCTCTTTTTTAAGAATATTTTGTCAAAAAAATAGTTAGATTCTTGCGTTTATTTTGTGCAACTTAATTAGCTATTGTTTTTAATAATATAGTTTAAGATTGCTAATTAGACTTTGTTATTTATTTGACTTGCTCTATTGTAAAAAAGTTATTTTTGTAAGCTTAAAAAATAACTGAAAACAATAAAATACAAAGAAAATTGCTATCTTGTTAAAGTCTATAAAATTGTATTGTATTTATAATATTTCTTTAAAACTCGACAATACTATAATTGTAATTAAAATAGTAAGTCTATAGAAGTTTTTCTCAGTAGACAAGAGAATTGTTAGTTAATAGCTGCTAGATAAGTATTAGATTAAAGCAAAAAGATTGTATATTCTACTATATAAAATAGTAAGAATAATTATAAGCTAAATTTTATTAGTATTAATTAATTTAATTATCTGAAATACTTTGAGCAACTACTTGTTGAGAAGTAATAATTGTAAAAGAAAAATTAAAGTTTTCAAAAATAATCTAATATAAAATAAGAATACTAATTAATTTATATTTCGAATGAAATAAATAGTATTACAAATATAAAACACCCTTTGTTTAACAAGATTGCAGATTTATAAAAAAGATATTACTTTGTTTTACTATAGTATCTATATAATACTTATACTATAGAAATAAGTTTTTTAATTATTATTTATTTATTATGCGCTTAGATACTACAGCTATCGATATACAGAATACTTATATCTATATATTAATTATTAATAATGTTACTCTGTCTTATATAGACGTAAAGTAAAGTAAGTACTCTATTAAAGTAGAAGCTAAAAAATAATGCTACAATAGATTTAATATTAGAGAACTTGTTAATTGTAAAAGTCTGCTTTAATTAATATTAATTGTTCGACAAAATATATTATATCTTCTGTATCTCAATTTCAGAATTAAGACAATTGCAAAACAAATATATTAGACAAGAGAAATTAAATACAAAGCAAGTAACAATAAATATTGTATTTTTTAATTAGATCTAATACAAAATAGTACTCAAAAATATATAGTATTTCTAATTGTTAAAAACTGATTTCTGCAAATACAATTCGAAATAAATTGATTAAAACAATATCCAACTATAAAGTATATTAACGCAAGTGCAAATTAAAGAATTCCAATATTAAAATAGATAAAAAGAAAAAGCTATTATCTTCTATATATAGCAAGATTAATTAACTTATTGTAAAAAACTCTTCTAATTAAAGTTAATAGTAATCTAGATACAAATATCTAAAATAGTTAAATATTTAAAATTAAATAGCTTTTTTTTACAAATTGCAACTCTTATCGAATCTTCTATTTTTTTTCTATTTTTTGTCGACAAATACAAATTAGTTTTTTGCTATTTTTAAAATATATTATAGTTTATTAAGATTAACAAACAAAAAACTTATTACAAACTAATTCTAAGTTTAATACTTAAATATTGATTAATATATATACAAAAAATAACAAAAATACTTTGTATTTTAATATAAGAAAGCTAAATAGAATTTCGAAAAACAAATTATTGTTTTAGAAAGCTAAAATACTAAATAATATTAAAAAAAATAGAGAAAATTTGCAAAAGAATTTTTTTTAAAAATTTAATAAAGCAATTATATTAAAAGAAGATTTTGTTAAAATTTTAAAAATATTTAAAATTAACAACAAGACAATATAGATATTTATAAGAAAGATTTTCTTAGTTAAGAAAACTTCTGTAATTAAAATAATTAAAATTTAGAAAAATTCGACAAAGATTAATTTACAAATTGCAACAAATAAAAATTAACAAAAAAAAATATTATTTATTCTAAAATTTGTTAAATAGTTGTACTCTAATAAAGATAATAAACAATCTACAAATTCTAATTTATATAGTTGTACAAATTTCTCTATTATATTAATATTTAATAGTTATAAAAACAATTAAAATAGTTAATTTGCAATACTTAAAATTTAATTACAAGTTAAACAAATATTTGTTGTAATTAATATATAACTATTAAAGACTAAATATTATTTTAATAGTTTTGCAAAAAATAAATCTTAGATTATCGAGAAGTTTAAAATATAAGTTTAATATTATTATATAGTTTTTCTATTAAATAAAATAATTGATAAATTTGTTTGTTAAGTATTTTTAGATATAAAATTATTACACAATATATATAAGTTGTTTTGCAAACAAATTTAGAATATATATAAAAATTAAAAAAATATTATTTGTAAAGTTGTTAAAAAGTTAAAACAAATATAAATAAATATTGTTTAAAATAGTCGAACAACTTATTTTTAAAATCTAACTATATATAGCAAGCTTAAAAAAGAGTTTTTATACAATTTTTAAATTTATTAACTTAAGATAGTCTTTATATTTAGTATTATTGTTGTAAATAGAAATAAACTATTGTTTGAAATATTTAAGTTTTCGAAATATATATTTGTTTGTAAAAGATTTTCTGTATTTGATATTTTTTTATAATTTTAATTTTTTTTTTTTTTTTTTAGATACTTTAATATAGTTTGTTATTGCAAATCGATTTTTGCAATTGTATTATCTTAATTAAGTTAATTCTTAATTAATAAAATATATCAATAAGCATTTTATTAATTTGTACAATTAGCTTTATAAACAATGCAAGTTCAAATATTAGAATATAAATATATATTTCGAGTACTTCGAATTTTTTGTTGTGCAATTTTGTTAATACAATTTTGATATAAATATTAACTTAGATATCTCTTTAAAAAACAATAACTTAAAATTAGAACAATTTTTGTCTCGACAAATTAATATTTGCGTAAATAAAAAAGAAATCAGAATTTATAAAAAGAGTATTAGTATTATTGTTAATTATAGCAATAAGAACAAAATTAGTAATAAGTTTATTAATATCGATTTTAACAATACTGTTAAAATATTCTCGAATAGTAATATTAAAAATAAGAATAAGAATAACAAAATACAATTAGAAAGCAAATTTAAGAATAACAAAACTAAAAAATAAATAAATCTAAGTTGTATAGACTATAGTATTGTAAAAGACTTTTACAATTAACAAACTATTAGATAATATAACTTTATAACTTTATAATATAAAAGTATAGCTTTGTATTAGAAAAGATATTTTTAATTATTTGTTTGTTAGTTTTTTAAATTTAAAAACTCTTTTTATGGATTTATTTTATATTGTATTGTTTCTATTGTTTGCTAGATATTTTAATATATATAAAGAGTTTTTGAACGCATAAATAATTTATATAGAAAGAGTTTAGCTAATTTTTAGACTTATATAATACTTCTATTATACAAATTATTAGAAATTAGTATATCGAAATTTTTTTTTTTTTTTTATTGTTTCAGTTTTTTTTTTAACTTCTCGATTTTCTTTTTTACTATACTAATTTTTCTTTCTGTTTCTATTAGTTTTGTCTTTGTTTCTATTAGTTTTGTCTTTTTTTTTTTCGTCTCTCTTAAATGCTGTTTAAACAACTGTTTGTTCTTCTTCTTTTTTTAAAGTCGAGTCGAAATTGTAACAACAACAAAAGCAAGTAATTGTATAATACAAGTTAACTTAAATATTTTATCTATAGCTTCGAACTTAAAAATTTTGTTCAAAATTTTGTTTTTATATAAGTATTAAGTAGTTGTAGAAGTCTTTTACAATTTATCTAATCGACTTCGATACAAACAAAGAGTTAATAGAAAAGAATTTTAATCTATTAGTTAAAATTAAAGTAAGTAAGACAAACGTCTTAAAAATTGAAAAAAACAATATTGTAATACAACAACATTTAGAAGTAATAGAATTAAGAATAGAAAGAGAATTTGACAATAAGAACGACAATTGCAATTGCTTTAATACTATAATCTTAATTACAATTAAATAAGACAAATAAGTAGATAATAAAGAAAGAAATTATTGTTGACTCTAATATGTTTTAATATTATCAAATTTAGTTTTACTATTAATATTAACAGTGCTGTATAGATTGTAATAGACTTTCTTACTGCAGATCTCTATACTTAGTTTTACTACAATATTACTATTGTTGTATTATCAAAATATAACAATATTAAATCGATCGAAAGTATTACTGCGATAAGACGACAATAGCACGACGATAACACAACAATAGTACAACAATAATACAACAATAATACTACAATAGTACTACGATAGTACTACAATATAGAGCAAATTTAGAAGAATCTACTACAGTACAAGACAGTATTTTACCGTAATATTACGGTTGAACTACGGAAGTTCTATTAAATCGATAGTACTACAAGAAAATTATTGTAATACTATCGGAGTATAAATATACGAAGAGATCTTAAAGTTTCTAACAATTTAACAAACTTTATAGCGAAAAATTTTGTTATCAATTTTTTGTTTAATTTTATAAATTTATTTTTTACAAAGTACGTAACATTTATTACATACTAAATAAATAATATAGATATTGTTCTTTTTTAAAAATTTAATCTTGTTTTGTTTAGCTAGCTATTAATCTATTTTATAATAAATATTTATTATAGCTTTAACGTAAATCTTAGATTTATACAACTTTAATAACATAATTTTAAACAACAGAATAAAAGAATTTACAAATTTATTCTAATGCAATCGAAGCTTCAAATATTTTTGCAACGCTAAATCGAAATTTAAGAACAATAGATTTTAAAGTATATCTAGTAATTTAATAACTTTAAAGAACTTATTAAAGTTAATAAAGTTAAAAAAATTATTATCTTTAAAGTCGAAAAATAATTTAAGAGAAATAAAATTTTTAAAGTCTAAAAAAAATAAAATTTTAAGTAAAATAAAAAAATTTAGCTTATTAAAGTTCTTAATATAATTTAAGAACAAAATAACTCTTTGTTGTTGTTGTTGTTGTTGTTGTAGTATTATTACGAAGAATTTGTTTAATTTAACTCTTATAGAATTTAGAAATTTATCAATAACATTTGCAATATTAGATTGCGTAAATAAGATTATAGATAAACACGTATTGTTGTTTTAATAATTAACTTTGCTATAATTTATTAGAATTAAGTAATGTTTGCTTATTATTTAGTTAATAAACTTTTAATACTTGTTAAATCTTGTCTTTATTATTTATTATATAATAAATATACTCTTTCTTGTATTTTACTAAAATTAACAGTCAAATACAATTTTAGAACTTTTGTTAACTAGTGTTTGATTCAGTTTTTAACACTTCTTTTTATTAATTAATGCGTTAAATATACTTGTAATTATAACGATTTTTAATATTTGCTTCGAAAAAAATAACAAAATACTTAATAACAAAAAAAAATTGCGATATAAATTAATTATTTAAATAATCTCTAATTAAAGATTTACAACTAAGCTAATATTTTTAATTATAATATTAATATTTGTATTAAAATTTAATTAAAACATTTAATATATCTATCTATTTTAAAAAAGATAACAATTGTTAATTTAATACGTATCTTGCATTCTTTGCATTAAATTCGAAATATTTTATTTATATATTTATTGTTGTTATTAATACAAATACAAATGCATTTATTATCTTTATACTTAAATTTATTAATATAGCGTTTAAAAAAATTAATAAACTATTTTTGTTTTTGTTTTTAAGATATTTTATTTGCAAATATTTAATTTTATTATTTAGTTAAATACAAATATAACAAATATTATTAAAATTGTCTAGAGATATAAATTCTATAATACTAATATAAATAAGATTGTTTTTTTTAGCAATTAAATCTAGTAGAGACTTAATAGAGTATTGCTCTATTTTTTGTACGTACGCAAGAGATAAATTATAGCTTATTCTAGATGTAGATTTCTCACTTGGAATAAGCTTATCTCGAGTAAGAATTCTTACTTAAGATAAACTTAACTTTATTTATACTTAACTTATGTCTAGCATAATTATATTAAATTATAGAAATTGATAGCAATTTTTGTTTGCGATTAAGATATAAGCTTAATATATATATAGCTTAAATAAAGTATAATCTTTTTTATTTAATATTAGCCAAAAATTAACTTTTAAAGTTTTGCTTTTTTTTAATATATATTAGATATAAATTTAATTTTCTATATCTATTGCATTCTTAGAATTGTCTAAAGTCTATAACATTAAGTTTAAAAACAAAATTTATATATTATAAATAGACTGACCGTTCGGCTCCAACAGTTGGAACCGAATTGCATAAATTATGAAAATACTAACTATATTAGGTTAAAAATTGACCTAATTAGGTATAACTTTCGGGTCGAGTTATAGATTTTGGGGAAAAACCGACCCGAACGATCAGCCTAATTATAAAGTTAAAATTTCGTTATAATATAAATTACTTTTAGACTTAATATAAGTTTAACATAGTTTTACATTTGCGCAATTCAATTACTTGTTTTGCATATATATTATATTTAAGCTTAATTTATATTTAATTCAAATCTTAATAACAATATATCTTTTAATAATACTATTAATTTTTTTATTTTCGAAGTATACATAATTTTTCACAAAAAAAATTCTTTTATATTTAAGAATCTTGCAAATTAAGATTAATAAACAATTTTGCAATAAATAAATAAAATTAAGATTTACTTTATACTTATTATATACTAGATATTTGTTAAACATATAATTAAACTTTAAATCTTAATAATATTAATATTATTAAATCGAATACAATATTAAATAATTAAAACATTAACAAGAATACTTTTATAAAGAATTTACAAAATTAAAATATATTAAACAATTAAGATTTTAATAATTTTAACAAACCATTGTTTATAAAACTTAAAAAGATAGATTCTCTTTTATATTTTATATCTATTATATATTAAATTAATATTTATTATATATAGAGCTTTGTTAACGTTAGTAAAATTGCGATTATTTTTAAAGAACGCAATTAAGTAGTTGTATAAAAGTACAAAATTATTACAATATTCTAATATGTTTATATATATCTAAAGAGAATTCTTTATTTTGTGTTTAAAAAAAGTACAATATTAGTAGAAATCTTAATTAACGTATCTATTAAAATATTAATTAACAAAGTTATATCTTATATATATTTAATTTAAGTAAGATATAATTTTAATTTATATTAAAATTAGATCTAATTTTTGGTTATTGCAATTAACTTTACAATTACTTAAATTGCTTTTTTACTTTTAAAAATTATAAAAAAAAGACAAAGCAAACAAGATTTAACGTTAAAATTTTACATATTTTAAAATCAAATATTGCAAATATATATATTTAGATATACTTCGCATATATTTAACGTACAATAGAGTTAAACTTAAGAAAAGTAATAATTTTCGACAATATTTTATTTAATTAATGTATACAATAAATGTCAACTGTACTAGCTTTTGTAGAAGTGATTCTATCGGAAGTTCCTAGTGTTTCCACCAAATAGTTACGGTTTTTAATTATTTCTAGAGAAATCACCAAGGATTTACTGAGAGTTCGTTAAGAATTCACCAAGTTTTTATCGATTCTGAATTTCTTACTAGATTTGCATCAATAATTTATCGATTTTTTATTCTATAGATCCTATAGATGCTATTTTATTCAATTTTGAAAATTTGAAAATTTTTACCGAGTCTCGACGCTGGCCTAATCGGGATTTCAATTTTTAGAATGTTAAATAGTAAAGTATCTAAATTGTTGATTCGTCAAAGCGTAAAATTGTTAAAGTATTTTTTTATTTTTAAATTTAAAGTTTTAATCTTAAATTTAAAGTTTAAAATACTTAAGAAAGCTCTAGCTCTATAATTATTAACGCTAGTAGAATTTTAATTAGATAATTAGACGTTTTGCTTAAAATATATACGCGCGAAAGACTCTCCCTACTAGTGCGTGCAAATTTAGATTTATTATTATTAATATTAGATAGTATAAGTACTTACTTTACTTAATTAAATTGTTTATTTTTTGATACTTTACTGCAATAACAATGAGCTCGCCTACTAATTGTAAGGCGTGTTATGAGATATTAAACCGAGTATAACGACTAATTTACTAGAAAATTACTAGAAAAAAACTGTTTTCTTATCGAATGTCCACCGGGAGTTCACCGGCAATTTATCGATTTTCCGCAGAGCAATTACTCTATAGAGAGGCTATACAGTATTCCTGTTTTGATTAATTTCCGGTTAGTTTCCGATTAACTTCCGATTAGAAACCTGGTTGATAATTGGCAGTCAATCGCTATATAGCAGCTTTATAGCCTATAGATCCTAATTTTGAAATTTAGAAAAATTTCTAAGTCTTGACGCTAGCCCGATCGAGGTTTCGAGTCTTGGCATAACGAATAGTAAACTATGCATATCGTTGATTTGTCAATACGTGAAGTTGTTAAAGCATTATTCTATTTTTAAATTAAAGTTTTAATCTTAAATTTAAAGTTTAAGAATCTTGGAAAATCTCTAGCTTCGCGACTATCGACGCTAACAAATATTTAATTGCGAAATCACGTAATTTACGAAATTTCTATACGCGCGTTAGACCCCCCTACTAGCGTGTACGTACTACATTATTTATATTGCTAATAGTATTAGTTAATCTACTTATCTAAAAAAAAAAAAATTGGAAAAATTATTACTAGTAATATTTATGCCCAGAATTTACCTGGAATTTACCCGGAATATTGCTATTTTAATTATTAACTCGCGTGTGATTTATTTGGAGCAAACTCGGAATTTACCCAAAATTTATCCGGCACTTTTGGATTAAATAACTGATTTTTGCCAATTATCTATTCGTTATTCAACCGCAATATCCTAGCAATATCCTGACAATATCCTGGCAATATTTCGACTATATTCTGGCAATATTCCGAATACATATTGGGTAAATAACTATAGTCTTTGGTCGTACAGTACTTAACATACTTTCTTCGTTCGTTTTACTTTGTTAAGCTAGAAAATATGTTTAATCTTAAGATTAGAATCGAGCAAGTTAATTCAATTAAATTGAAACTTAATTCAACAATTATACTAATTAGAGCAAAGAAATAAGATATTGTATTAACGCAATATCTACAATAATATATAGAATCTTGTATAGATCTATAGTAGATATTAAATCAAGTAAGAAATTAAAAAAATTGTTACTAAAGATAATAAAATTTACTGAAAATAGTAGTCTTAACAATTTGAATCGATTTTTCCAAGCAAATTTCGATTTTAAGTATAGAAATTAGTTCAAATTGTTAATTTCAATTTTAGAAATCGAATTGTCAAGACTTTCGAATCAAATTAATATAAATTGTTAAGATTTAAATTAAATATTTAATTCGAACTTAATAATCTAATTCGATACAATTAGTTTAAACAATTTAAACAAAAAGTTATGTTAGATTTAAATAAAATTGTTTTTGTTAAGAAGATAAAGAAATTAGTTAATTGTAAACTTGATTTATTTAAAAATATTAGACTATTTTTACTATTTTATCTCTTACTATTAAAATTAGCAGATTTAATTATATTTTAAGATAACTACTACAGAAACACCATCTAACACTGCTGGCACACTATTACTTCTTACTAAGTCTAATCGGGTAATTTTTAGAATCTAACGCGTTGTTTGTTTATATTGTTGTCGTTGTCGTCGTTGTTATTCTTCTCTCTTTTCTATCTTCTACATTTGTATCTATCTTAATATGTCTAAACAAATGCTGCTTTCTATCTCTCTAGCAAGATGTCTAACAATCAATCGCAACGTTAGCAAGAAGATCGACAACAAGACAAACAAGATAGACGAGAAGATACTTAGAGAGACGTTGTCGAAAATCAAATTGCAAGTATTTTGATCTTCTATATAGACAATCTCTAGATGTAAATTAGAGATGCAAATAGAGATTGATTCTAAGTATATCAAAGATATGTTTTAGATTTAAATTTGCATCAAATTTGTACTAGAAGATTAACAAGAAAATACATTAAATTTAATGTTAAACAGACGCAAATCTATATATCTTCTAGAATCTCTTTTTGATCTTGTTGATGTTGTTTGTTTAAGAGGTTGTTGAACTCTAAAAATTACCCAATTAGACTTAGTGGAGAAAGATAGTGTGCCAGCAGTATAGGGGGTAATGTGCTAGCAATATTAGATAATGTTTCTGTAGTAATTACCTATTTTAATACAATATATTATACTTTTAGTTCCAAAAAGAGAAACAATTTAGAATTAAGAAAATTCTATAATAGAAAAATTAAAAGTATCTTATTAATTAAAAAGAATATTTTATCTTTAAGAATATATAAGTAGATTAATTGTTAAATAGAGTTTTGATTTCAACTTTAGAAATCAACTAAATTTGTCAATTTTAATATTAGAAATTAATTTAAAATCTAATCTAATCTCTATTATTTTAAAATTAAATTAATACAATATAACTTAATTTTAGTTTTTAAATTTAGAGATTAAGTAATAAATCGAATTGTTAAGAATATTAAGAATACTAATAATAGTATAATTTTAATTTAAATTCTATTTTCTTTTCTTTTCTAACTAATACACAATAGTAATATATAATATAAAAATAATCTTATATATTTATTAATTAATTTAAAGAAATTAACTATTTCTATTAATTTATTAATTAATTGTTACTAAAAATAAGTAAAACTACTAAAAATAATAGTCTTAACAATTTTATTAATTTTTTCGAATCGAGTTTCAATTTTAAGTATAGCAATTGATTAAAATTGTTAATTTCAATTTCAAGAATTAAATTGTTAAGACTTTCGAATTAGATTAATACGAATTGCCAAAATTCGAGTTAAGTATTCGACTTAAACTTGATAACTCGACTCGACGTAGTCAATTTATATATAAGAGTTATTTAAGAATATAAAGAAATATTTTGAAAAACTACTTACAACAAAATTATTAGCAACAAAATTATTTATAAGAGTTAACAAAGTATTAAAAATAAGAAAGCAAACAATACAATAATAGATTACTAATTGTATCGAACAAAGTCTTTAGTATTATTTTAGTATTCTTAATCTCTTTTTTATTTTTCTTAATCTCTAGGTTATTTTTTAACTTAATATTGTTTATATCTTTTAGACAATTAAGTTAGTATTTCTTTTAATTTACTTTTTGCGCAATCTTTAGATACAACTTTGTTATTTTATTATTTAGCTCTTTAGTTTTTTAAATTACTTTATCGATTTTTTTAATAATTAGAAATAAGATTGTACTTCTAATTTTTTCGAAAATACTTCTTTTACTTAAGATATTCTCTATTTATTCGACCTAATATATTAAAGAATATGCAAGTATAAGAAAAATGCATTACAAAGATAATATATCTATAGTAGTAATTAACAACAAAATTGCAATCTTATTCGACATTTAACTTAGTTAATATAGTAAAAAAGATTATATAACTTCGAAATAAAAGTTCTTAAAGAGAAAAGATAATATTATAAGTCGCATACTAATATATACTATTTGTAATATATTATAGTTAAATAACTAGATAATATTAGACTTTAAGCTTAGATATATCTATTACTAGAACTAGCAATTTATCTACAATTTATATGCGATCTCTTTTACTTAGATCTTAAAGTCTTAGTTACTTAATATACTATTAGATTGTATAATACAATTTACGCATACATCGCAATAAATCTCTATTGTTATAATTGTTTTTTAATTGAAATTCTATTTTTATCTTTTTATATTAAAGTTGAAAACGAAACTTTAATTATAATAACAAATATTAAAACAACAAGTTATTGATATATCTTTAAAAACAATTTTAAAAACTTAGAAATTTAAGAACTTAATAACTTTAAAATACAAGAAACAAAATATAAAAAACAAATTAATTTTAACGCATTATTAAAACTAAAGTTTTTGGAAAAAAAAACACGAAATTAACAATTTTAAAATTAAGATATTTCTGAATTAAAAAGCAAAAAAAGAAGAAACAAGATTAAAGAATTGAAAATAATAATAAAAGTTGTAAATTTAAAGATTAAGATACTTTATTAGAATTACAATTAATGTTTATTGTTAAAACAACAATCGGTTCGCAAACTATAATAATGTTATTAAAAGAAACTTTTTAGCAATATAATCAATTTACTTGCTTAGAAGCGAAAACATTATTTAAACTCTTTTTTTAATAAAGATTAAAGTAGATCTTTAACGCGAAGATATTTGTTAATAATCAATAGACTAATTGTTTAGAATCGAATATATCAAGTAATTTTGCTAAGATTCGATTTCTTGGCAAAAAGTTGGAATCGAATTGCGCAATTTGATATTTGTTTAATATACTAGTATACTATATATAGTAATTCGAAATAATTTGATTTCTTAACAATTTGAATCAATTTTAAATGTTAGAACGAAAACTCGATTTAACAATTAATCTAATAATAAATTAATAGCTAATTAAGAGAAACAATAGATAAAAAATGTTTATTTATAAACAATTAAAAAGACAAAGAAGTAATAAACAAGAAAACAACGCAAAGTTAAAAAGAGAAAAGAAAATCTTTTTCCAATATCTTTGCAAAGAAAAGAAAAAGATTTGCGAATTAAAAATATTATTATTTAAATTGACTATTATTATTAGTTTTTTTAATTTAGTAGTTGCTACTTTTATTACTTGTTATTAAGTTTTTTTTTAGAAATAATATTTTAAAATAATAAAAAGATTGCAAAGCTTTTCTTTAGCATATTTATATTAATAACAAATTTACTTAATAATTTTATAAAATTTATAAAGCTCTTTTATTACGTAATTCTTATGTTTTTCTAAAAACGTTAAAAGTATTGCACTTTAATAAACTTAATATTATTAATTTTTTAAATTAATTTTTAATTTTTGTAATAAATATAAATTTATCTTTTAATACAAGATTATTAAGTTATTTTAATATTGCGACAAGCTTATAAATAAGTTTATTAAGTTTATTGTTGTTTAAACAAATAAAGAATAATTTGAAAAAATAAACAAGTTAAAAAAGAAATATAAAAATCAAAATCAAAATCAAAAAATTAACTCTTGTGCCTTTTTAAAATTTTTAAAAGATATATTAAAAACAAAGTCGAATAATATTTGTAAATATAATCGACAATTTAGAGTTATTTTCTCGAAATTTATTAAACTTAAATTAAGTTAATAAATACATTAAGTTCTTGTAATATTTAAAGAATTTTCCTCGTAATATTTGTACTAAGATAATACGAAAATATAGATTTAATTTAAACGACGCAATTATTCTAGTATTTAAATTGTTATACAAGACAATTAAAAAATTAATTAAAAATAATACGATTATGCAAGAAATAAATATTAATAACAATTAGATTACTTAGTAAGTTACAAATATTAATATAAATAAATTAATAAATATAATAAGCAAGAAGCAAGAAGCAAAATCTAATAAAGAAGAAAATTATATTAAAGATAATTTTTGCTTCTCTAATATTGTTAACAATTGCAATTCAAAATACAAAAATTAACAAAATACTAAATATTTTAATACAAACTTTTGAAGATTTTAAACTTAACAATGTTTGCGAAATAATAAAAAACAAGATTTATTAAATAATTTAACAAGCAATAATAACGCAATTATAAGAAATTTCGCATATTGTATCTTTTTAAATTTAAATAATAGTTCAAAATTTATTTTAAGAAACTACTTATATTTATTAAGAATTTGCTCTTGTTTTGTTACAATTTGCATAAATAATAAATTTGTTTAAAGTTAATAATCTTAATAATATAAAAAAAGATTTATATAAATAAAAGCAATAAAACTTGCTATAAGTTTAAAAATGTTAAGAACAAAGAAATGAAGTTGTCTCTTAATAATACGAAGATTATAAAAAAGTTTATAAAAATTTGTTTTTAATAAAAAGCGCAAAATTGTGTTTAAAAATTTGTAATTACAATAATAGCAATAAAATTAAATATCGATTTTTTATTAAAGAGTAAAAAAAATAGTAAATCGAATTAAACAATAATAAAGATTCGAAAAACTTAATTAGAGTAAAATTCTTTTAAGCTATAAACATTTTAAAAGTCTTTAATAAAACAATTAATCAAAAAAATAACAAAAAAATAAAAAAAGAAGAAATATTTTTAAAGATTAAAAACGTTAAATTTAAAAATTATTTAAAAATAATAAAAACTTTAACCGAAAAAATATATATAACAAAAAAAGTAATAAAATATAAGACTATATACGAACGTATATTAAGATGTTGCTATACTAATATATATAAGACAAGACTATATAATATATAGAACTATAATTTAGAAAGACATTAATTTGTAATTTTTTTACAAAAGAATTATTAGAGATAAAACTTTGCACAATATTAGATTGCTATTATAAGAACTTAACATTATTATATTTAATAAATTATTAATTGCTAATATTACAATTACTCTTCTCTTTAGAATTTTAATCTTAAAATATGTTTATAACGCTACAATTGCGCTATAATATTTTTATATTTGTAATATTCGTAGCTTTTTAAATATTACAACAAAGATATCTTGCTTTTCTATCTTTTATAAATATCTATTTTCGCGAAGTGTGCAACAATAATTTGCTTCAATTTATTGTTGTATAAAAGATAAAAAAGAATTTAAATTATTAAAAAAATCCTCTTATAAACTTTTTCTAATTTGCTAATAAATATTGTTTGTTATATAGATTTTTCGTCTTTATCTTAGTTTTTAATTGTATTTATACTTTAAGAAAATAATAATAATAATAATAATAATAATAATAATAATAATAATAATAATAATAATAATAATTATTATTATTTAATATTTATCGCAAAAAGAATTAAGCAACAATCTTAACTTTTTTTGCATACTATTGTAAAGTATTATATTTCTCTTAATATAATTTTATTATAAGTTAATTATATATTAGCAAACCAAAAAATATTTAAGTCGCAAAAATATTAAATTTTATTTTTGTTAAAATATTGTTATTTTTGTGTTACAAAGATTAACAGTTCTATTATTATATTCAATACACGAACAATATATACCGGGCATAGATTTATAAGATAAAAAAGGATATAAAGAGTTTATATTATAGTAATAAAGATTTTTACCCCTAGGTATATAAACATCTGAAATTCTACCAAAATAAACTTGCTTAATATTATTGTAAACGTTAAGATTATTAACAAAAGAAATTTTATAATCTCTTATAAATTGTTTTAGATAAATATTATTAACTAATTTAGAAGCAATTAAACAATTTGTTAACTAAATACCAAATTCTTTATATACACTTTTATTAGTAGATTTGATAATTTGATAAAGAGAAATTAAATCTTTTTCTAAGTAAAGAATACTCTGTTCTTTAAAATTTGAAGTTTTAGTATACAACTTATTATATGTCTCTACTGAAATATTTTTGTATTGTGTAATATCTGGCATATTACTTACATAAAATAACGTAATTTCTTTAGCAAATATATAAGGAAAATTGTTTTTTAATATGTCTACTTTATACTTTTCGAATAAGTGTTTTAAGTTATCTATAAAAATAGAATAACTATTACATATATTTATAGTATATCTAATTTTTTTGATACAAATTCCTTATCTATATTTAATTTTATATTTGTTTTACTAACAGTAAGTTTCAATAATCTTCTTCTTCTATAAATAGAAGAGATATTATAAGACTTTTTATCCTTATTTCTAATATTGACATTATATCTTAACAAAGTATTAATAATAAAATAAGAATTAAAACTATCTAAATTATAACAATATTAAGTAACTTGACTATATCTAGATTGTAATATTATATTAATACAATCTAATACAGTTTTATCGCTATCTAAATATTTATTAAGATAGAAAATAATTGGTTTTTTATCTAAATTACAATAAAAATCAAGAGCATAAACTTTGGATATATTATCTTGTTAGTCTAGCGAAGTTTAATAAAAAATGCTAAACCTAATATATTATTGCGTCAATTTTTTTTTTTTGAAATCTATCTAAATATTTACTAAGATAGAAAATAATTGGTTTTTTATCTAAATTATAATAAAAATCAAGAGCATAAACTTTGGATATATTATCTTGTTAGTCTAGCGAAGTTTAATAAAAAATGCTAAACCTAATATATTATTGCGTCAATTTTAATATTTTTTTTGAAAAAAATTAAATAAAAACAAAGAGTTTAAATCTTATTTGATTGTTGCGAAAGACAACGTCTCTTTTAATAAAAAGAAGTCGTAGATTTTGCAACTAGAAAATTTTACTAAAAATAACATTATTTGTTTTGTTCTTAACTTTTGTATCAAATTTTTATGAAGAAGAACAACATAAATATTTAAACAAAATATCTCTTATATATTATAAATTGTTTTTATAGTTTATATAACTTGAACTTTTAAGCAATGCAAATTATATATTATTAAAATCGATTATTAAAATTGATTGTTTTTAAAATAAGAAATGTAATTGCTAATTTCTGGAAATATACTATTTTATTATTTTGTAAGTTTTACTCTCTTAATTCTTTGTCGCATTGCTAGTTTCTACAATTTATAAAAACATATAATTGTGTTACAAGTTTTAAAATATATAACTTTTCGAAGTTATTAAATTGTTTTAATTATTTTTAGATTGCGAAATTGTTTTAATTTTGCGTTTTGTTAACGTTATATCTTTGAATCTCTTATATATAATAACAAAGAAAAATTAAGTTAAAGATAATAAATTATTAACAAAAAATAAAACAATTAATCAATATAATTTATTTATATTAAACAATATATATACGAAGATTCTTACTAGTAAAATAAAAATAAAAAAGCAATTAAATAGAAGTAAAAAATAATTAAATTTAAGCGCATTTTATGTAACTTTCTTGTAGCTCTTAATGTCTCGATAAAATTAGAAAAAAAGTATTAATTTAATTTATACGCATTATTAATATTATCTCTTCGCTTTAACTGCGTAACTTAATAACATTTATTATTTTTTATTATTTTTTATAAAATTTCTTTTGCAAATACAAAGTTTTAACTTCTTTGTTTTTAGTATTTCTTAGAGACCCATCTATAGAGTTTTATAATCGATAGATATTAGTTAGATTGCGGCTAGATATCTAGATTAGATAGATAATTTCTGTTTATTTGCTAGATAGCAATTAGTTGTCTGCTAGAAAGCGATTCACTATCGGTAAGAATTTTTTTTAGATAATTAGAAGTTAGTCAATCGCTATATAGTAGTTATTCATTTGCTATCCAACCTATAGATGTTAATTTTAAAAATTTAAAATTTTTAAAAAAGTTTTAAATTTCACTAAGTCCAGACGCTAGCCCGATCGAGATTTCAAATCTTGGCTGTCGAAAATTAAAGTATTCAAATCGTTGATTCGTTAAAATGTGAAGTCGTTAAGATGTTTTTGTATTAATTCTATTAATAAATTAAGATTTTTAACCTTAAATTTAAAATTTTATAAACTCGGGAACCCTCTAGCTTCGCGACTATCTACGGTATCTAAAATTTGAAAACAAAATAATACAATTTATCAAAATTATATACGCGCGTTAGACGCTCTCAACCAGCGCGTACGTACTAAGATAATTATAACTAATATAGAAGTAAGTACTTAGATAATTTTTCAACTTTTTTTTACTTATAATATTTCTATTTGCTATCTACTTGCTATCTATCTTCTTGATTGCTATCTTAGATATCTATTAGCAAGTAGCTTATTCGAAGACAATCTGCTTTCTATCTTATATCTAGCTGCTTACTAACTAATAGGAATCTTCTATTTATCTAGTAGATAGAAGATAGATCGCAGCTATTTTTTTTGCAAAAAATATCTATCTTCTAGATATCTTATATCTATATTCTAAATAGTTGCTTTCTATAGCATAACTAGCTGAAATCTATCTTCTAACTATAAGCTATTTAACTATATAGATTGATCTCTAAGTTGTTTGTTAGAAGACTTTTTTGCATAATATTTTTTAAACTTTTGTTATATATATAATAAATAGCTTTTTAAAATTTAATTATTTTTATACAATAAAAAGTCTCTTTGTTAAACAAGATATTATAATTTATAATATCTTTGTTTATTATTAAAAATGTCTTTAATTTTTTTTTAATAAATATTACATCTTTCGAGACAATTAGTTTTGTATTTTGATAGTATAATTTTAATAATAAAATGCAGAAAACAAAATAAATTTGTTGCTTTTTAGAAAGACGCAAACAATATATTTGTTCTTTAATAATATTTTTAATTTTAAATAGTTTTATAAATTTATAAAATATTGTTTTTAAACAAATGTCAAAAAGATTTTTTGTTAAAAGCATAATCTTATTATTTATTTAATATTTTTTCGAAATAATTGTTTTATTATAATTGCGAACTTGTATTTATTATATAAAGTCAAAACAGTTTACAAATTAATCTTACTTATTTTAAAAAAATTAAATTTGTTTTTAAGTAATAAATATATTTAAATAGTTTTTGTTATTTTAATTAAATATAAAATTACTAATAACTTTAAATATTGTTTTAAAGAAGAATACTTTAATAAACGTATATAAAACGCTATTGTATATTTATTAAGCTAAGCTTAGAAACCAGTTTTAATTATTTTAATTGTAATTATAGTAGTTTTGCAAATAGTATTTTAATGTTTACTATACTATCTGTCTCGAAGGAGAATTCTCGGTTTGCTCTTTAAGTGTATGCGATAGAATCGCGATGAAATCGCGATAAGATTGCGATAAAATTACAGTGAAACTACAGTAAGATTATAATAGAATGCTAATAATTCTTCGATTCTATAATATTTTCTATCGAATATCCATTATTATAATTTTGTAGTCTCTTCGAGTTATTATCGATTTCTATTAGTTATATCTAGTTTAACATTCTATAATATATTTTACAATAAAAAGATTCGCTTATTGCTCTCTCTCCAATAGATAGATTCGCTTATCGCTATATTTTCGATAAATAAATTTGTTTATTGTTAGATTTCGAATTAAAATAATTGTATCAAAAAATGTTTGTTCTAAACTTATAATTAATTAGACAATTTATTTGCGACTACAAATACGCAATATTTCAATTATATTTTAACAAATACTATATTCTATCTATCGATTGCCAATTTGACTTTTTCGACGCATCAATTATATATATTATATTATTTTGTAGCGTCGGCAAATTATAGATTTGTTCCAAAGATATTTGTTTGTAAATCGAAAAATTTAGTATCGAATTTATAAGTTTTTCTCGATACATTATTTTTTTTGTAAAATTCTTGTAGATTTTTCTTACTAAATTAATTACAAGAAACACGTATTTTTGTTTGCAATATTTGTAAATAAAGTATTGTTGCAAACGTTTTTTGACGTTTTCGATAAATATTAGATTCTCTATATTGTAGACGTGTCGACAATTAATTTTGTAGAAATCTTGATTAGTCTTATTTCTGTAAAAGTTCTATCGACAAATTGAAAGAGTTCTGTCGACATTTTGAAAAAATAGTTCTCGAAGAGTCTTTGTAAAAGTCTTGTATAGAGAATTTCTATAAAAATCTTTTTTAGTTTATTTTATTACTAATCGACTTATCTGTCTATATAGACTATTCTCCGAAATTATTTTAATCTTTTATAATCGAAGAGAAAAATACGTAATTCGTATTTTTGTCGGTAAGCATTTGTTAGATCTTGAACAAAAATATGTTGTAAATTTAAGTATATTATATTAATATTAGAATTGATTTTTAGCTTACTATATATTTGAAAGTCTATTATAAAGACTGTCGACAAACAATACTTTAAATCGACTTTCGCTTTCTAGATATTGCGTTTTTTATTTTTGATATTATAATTTTGCTTTTTAATCGAAAGAAAACTTTTTACAAATAAAAAATATCTATCTTTTAGCAATTGCAAAGCTTTTATCAACTTAGAGTAAAAGTAATTCTATATGTTTGTTATTCTTAATCTTATTGACTAGAGTATCGCGTGTTTGGCAAAGAGATACTTTATTAGATTTGATAAAGCAATTATATCTATTATGCGTTTAAACGTTCTATAGACTATTAGTAAAGTAGAATTCTAGTTAATGTAGTTAGAAATCGCAAGATTACATATATACAAGCTCTCTTACTAGTATATTTACGTTTATTACAATAATATATTCTCGCGTTATTTCTATCAAATGTAGTTCAATATAAATGTTGAAAAGTGTTAGAAGTTTTTTGAATCAATTGTTTTTGAACAATCTATCTTGTTAACGTTTTAAAAAAGTCTTATTCGAACTATTTTTATTTATATTTAAAATATCTATATTTAAATTCGAATCAAAGTTTTCTATTTTCAAGAAAATCTTATTCAAAGTATTGTTTTTATTGTTTATTATTTTTGCTTTGTAATTTACATTTTTATCTTTCTACAAATCTTTCTTAGTCTTACTTACTCTCTTATAAGAAAAAGACGCTTTAACAACTATAATATATTAAATAAAAGACTTATAAATTTTTCGACTTTTTATAATTATTTCGTGCAGTCTCTTCTTATAGATATAGCGTTGATTGTCTACTAAAGTGTTGACTTTAATTATTAAATCAAAAACTTTAACAATAGTCTACAATAGTGTAAATTTCTATTTTCGCAAATATTGTCTCGTCGACTAAATAAAGAGAAGTCTAAATCAATTTATTGTAATTTGCGTACAAAGAATCAAAGAAATTAATAGAGAGACTCTTCTTGCTTCGAAAAATAACTATAATCAAATATAGAAAACAAACAATTAAATGCGTAATTACTCTAATAAAAAACAAAAATTCTGAAAGACTTTAAGATATAATATATTTTCTTTTTTAATAAAAACAATCTTTACTAGAAAGTTCTATAAATTTTTTTCTAATTCTCTCTATTTAGAGTAAGAGACGTTGTATATTTGCAACAATATAAGATCTAAGCTTGACACAAACTTTTAAAAAAACAATAACTAAGTTCTAATATTAATTTCTTTTAAGAAGTTGATTCGATTCTTGTCAATAATACTATTGTTGACATATTTTTGCTATCTTATAGTTTTCCAATAATAGCGCTCGTTATTTATTATATTTTACTCTAAATTGTTACGCTCTTTTTTAGAACAATAGCAAGATCGACATTTTATTTTAGCACTATATTGAAGAAATTTTGCGATATTTGCTTGTTAAGAAAGATCTTCTAGAAAAACTATAATAAAGATACAAATTATTTTAATTTCTTTGTTAATAGTTATTCTTACATTTCGATCTATTTTTCTAATTAATTTGACAAAAACTTTTATAATATTTTTAATATTTGCTCTATGCGATTCCAAAATTAAAACAAAATAGTTAACTATCTTGCGTCTCTTATTGTAGAAAAGATATTTCGAAATCAAGTAAAATGTCTTGAGTGCTCGATACATATTTCTATATATATTAAAATTGTCAATAAATAGAAAATATAGCAAGAAAATTATAGAAATCAAATATCTTTTTATATAGTCTCGATCAAAATAGTCGATTTTTAATTTTTCTCTAATTTAATGCAAGCGTTGCATAGAATGCACAATATAATATCTACTATAAAAAACTCTTCAAATATAAAAGTTAAAAGAAAAAACTAATTGACTTTTCTTCTTATTGTTATTCTTGTATTTGCAATCGATATAAACAATCAAATAATCAAGTACACTATCAATATCTATCTCAAGAATAAGATCTTCTATAATAAATATCTTATTTTCGTCGTCAAGAGATAGAGATTCAAAGTTAATAAATATATAATATTGTATATCGACAACAGCTTGTAAATTCAAGTGTATTGTATTTTTTTTTAGAGCGTTCTAGCAATAATCTTGCTCTATAAAAATAACACAATTATATTAATAGCGATTAACTTTATTTGTGTTCTCGAAGATGCAAATAATATTATTTGAAATAATCAAATAATCGATAGTACTATAATATATATTATTCGATACAAAACGTATCAAATTATTCTATATTTGTAAATGCTATAGTTCTGTTGATTTGTCGACAAAATAAGCTATATCGAAATACATTTTTGATTGTAGATCGATAACAAAAAGAATAATTTGTATCAACTTCAATAAATTATATCAATATTGTTATATTGTTTGTTTAATACGTTGTTGTCTAATCTTATCTTTTTGTCGTTCGATCAAAGAGAGCTGTTTCGTAATAATTATTGGCAAAATCTTTTGTATTAGTTGCAACAAAAAAATATAATAACAAATCTATCTCTTAAGATTGTTTAACTTAAATAGTAGTATATCTATTAAGTTATTCTTTCTTTTTGTAAAAGTCTTTTTTAGTCGAAATATCTTAACCAATCTTGTGTAATCTAATTTTGTATTATTAGTCTTTTCAAATTAAAGCTTCAAAATCAAATAAAATAGAAATAAAAATACACTCTCTTTTAATTGTAGATCGATTGTCTTAAACAAAGAAATCTAAAAGAGAGATTGCGCTCGAAAAAATAATTTGTAGACAATAAATGTAGAAGACGTGTCTGCGAATATAATAGAGATATTGTTGTTACTATTATTTTTAGACTAGAAATTATTGTAATATTGTCAAAGAGTAAGTAATTGAGATTTTTGAAAAATATTATAGTTGTTGCTAATCTATAAACGTTAGTTTTGTCTAGCAATAAAAAAAGCACTTACAATAAAGAGATTTTTATTAATCGATAATTCGATATTGCTCGAGACAATTTGAAATTTTAACAAATTGTTTCTTTCGAAGATATTGTTGACACTCTCGTTTTTGTAGTTTGTTGTCCACTTTTGTATATTACTATTTGATACATTGACAAAACTTTTTGTTGAAAGTAGATTGAGCGAGTCTTGCGAGTCTTCTTCAAAAAATAGATTAAATAAGTCTTTTACAGAAAATAGATTAAACAAGTCTTCTATAGAGAATAGATTAAACAAGTCTTCTCCAGTATTACTATTTGCTTTTACTAAAGTACTATCTTGAGAATTCTTAACGTTCGCGTTTGTTACACCAATTGCTAATAATATCGAAATTGAGGGTAAGAATAAAGACGCAACGTTTGAAATACTATTATTTACTGCTTATGTCAATACTTTCAGAGGATTCAGTCTTCGAAATCGCGGAACTATAATACTAATGCTGTAGCTTAGTCTTGAGTAAGTTCGAAAACGAATTGAAGATAAATATTAGTCGAAAAAGAGTTGAAAATAGAAATCAATCGAAAGAGAGTTAAAGATAGAAACAAGTCAAAAAAGACACGTCTGGCAAAGATTTGCGCTGTAGAAATCTTCTATATAGTTTATTGTCGCAAATCTTTCTTAAGATCTTTATATTGCTATCTAATGTAGCTAAAGAAAGAACTTTATCTTTCGCAGCTAAATACTGCAACTGTCCGAATATCTCAAAGCCTATCACTATTAATTACTGTAAGTCTTTTTCAGTCTTTATTGTAAGTTTTCCCCAGTCTCCACCGTAAGTCTTTTTCAGTATTGATAGCACTATCTATCCAATTCTCTCTTCCGTTAAAAGTCTTTTTCAGCATTACTCGTCGTTCTCAACGTCTGTTATCTCAGCTTTCTTGTTCTTAAGTATTATATATTTGCTTTTGCATGCGATTATCAGTTGCAACATCAATTTGTATAGAGAGTAAGTCTCTCGAATTACTTTATTGTTGAAACAATTCTTCTATCTAATCAAATTCTTAGCGATTATAGTCTATTACTCTATGTCGCAAACCACTTCTTTATCCGAATCTCTATTATCGAAAAATATCTCTTTGTTGAGTTTCGCAAAGATTTGCGACATAGTTTTAATTATGTTACTAATTATCTATTGATCGTCGAATGTCTCTAATATATAGTACAAATAAATATATACAATATTGCTAAAACAATCTATACGCCAATTTCTTTCAATAGTCTAAACAATAATGCTCTTGTTAAGTAAGACTTCGAAACAATACAAATGCTAACAACTATATTGAAAATTGTATTCTGTGCAAGATAGAATATACGAAGTAATCAAGACTTTGTATTTTGTCGAACTTCTATCGAATTTCTAAGTTATCTCTCTATGTTGAGCCGCGAACATATGCGATATTATTATATAGAAGTCGAGTCGCAAGAGTTTGAGCAATATTTGAATGTATAGGGAGACGACGAAAATGTAACACCACACAATAGTTTTATAGCTATCTCGAATAATCTACAGAACCGTCAGTTCAAGCTTTGTAAGAGACTTTCGCGATAGCAGATTTCAGAAAAGACTTTTACAGAACAAGTAAAAGAGAGCGCAAGTCTTTTCCAAGCTGCATATACATATGCACATATCTGTAAGCGAAGATTTCATAGCAAAGCTCGCATCTTTAAAGAGTCGCTATATAGAGCTTCTACAACTGCTAATAGCTAATTCCAATTCTCGGAATTCTTATTAATATTTAGATCTGATCTTGCGAAATTGACAATTTGACGTGCGAAGTTCTTTGTGTTCAGATATCTCTCGATATTTCCAATTTTGAAATCGACTATTTTGTCGATTTCTAAAAAACTTATTTAGAATATTAGTAATTCTAGCTTTCGATATACAAAGAATAAATATGTTTGCATCTTCTTGTTAATAAGCTTTTCTAGTAGTTGTTTCTCTATAATGTTGTATTTGGTCTATTTCTTAGTAATATAACAACAATTAACAACAATCGAATAAATTCTAAGAAAACAATCGTCAATCGTAAATAGAGAGTCAAATAGAATTCGACTTGCATTGATTTGTCGAATTAGACAATTTCGTTACACTTGCGCAATACGCGCTTCTTGAACGTCGAGAAGAATATTGAACAAAAAAATAAATTTTCGGAAAATCTTCTTAGTTATTCTCAATTTGACTATCTTGATATTGTTAAATTAGTTGAAGAAATTGATAAACTAATAAACATTTATTTGTTTCAAGAATTTGTCAAATTACTATTCTTCGATATTACAAGTCTCGATCAACAAATAATATTCTACTATATTAAGTATGTTATTGGAAATCGAGATTTTAGTTATTAAACAATTAAAAAAGCAATTTAGTTATATCAATATTCTTGTTATTTGAAATCGCACATTCTTGATTGCATAAATTTTATCAATTACAAAAATTTCGAAATATCTATCTAGAGTTTTTGTCCAATTTGAATCAAGATTTGCAAAGATCTACTAAGTATAAGTAGCAGATATATTTTAATTGATTCTATTAGTCTTTTGTGCGCCAGATTCGTGTCGAGTCGCCAGAGTTTTGTACGTCGTAATAATAATATATCTCGCATTTTGTTCGCAATCGATATTGAATAGAAAATAAGTTTTCTCTAGATAATTTGAGAGAATACTTTTATCTCCAACGGCAGAAATTCTAGAATCGCTATAGTATCTGTAGATATCGAATTGATTTTTTGCAACTATCTCGAATTCGGAAATCTACTAATCTATTAGATAAACTAATACTACAACAAGTATTAATTTTGCAGACTTTTGCTTGTCAGACGATTGCTTAGCTCGCATATTGATTAGCTAACAAATATTAGCTAAAAATGTTGAGAAAGACTTGCAACAACTTGTTAATCTAAGAAAGATTTATAATAGAGAAATCTAATAAGAGTCTACTTCAAACCATATAGAGAAAGATCTGCAAATTATATATAGCAAGTCTGTTTCAGACCATATAGAGAAAGACAACTTATATAAAGAAGAAAACATATTACAATTTATATCTTGTCTAAACCAATTATATCCGCAAGTATACAGCCCTTTATAAGTTTCTTTAGCAAAATATCAATTAGCGCTTTAATAGCAGAAAATTGCCAATACTAAAACGCTTTGCTAAATGTTATTTTGGACATTCGATAGATTGTCTTCTTGCCATTTTACGAAATCTCAAGCATAACATAGATCTCTAATATGTTTTCGCGCTAATAAAAAGTATTGTCAAATTACTTTTGCTAAAAATTAAAACAGATTATTGTCTTGTTATCGAATAACACAAGTTCAATCGTTTTCTCTTTGATAGAATTTTTGAAAACAATTTCTTCAATAATCTTAATCTATTTTTGTATCTATATATGCTACAAGTTCGTCTCTACATTTGTTATTTCGTCTATGCGTTTCGAAGTTATAAACAGATTGTAAAGTAGTTTCGATTTTTCTTTGACTTTCAAAACAAGATCGATCAAAACAATTTTTCAAAAGTTGTTGCTCGGATCGAATTGTTTGTAAGCGTATCTCGCTATTAGTTGTTCGACATTAAATAAGACTTTAAAGTTATCGAAGTAAACTATATTATTGTTATTAGTGTTCAGATTTGCAGACGAAGAAATATCTGCAGTCTTATCGATTTCAAACTTGATATAGCTGCTATTAAACGTAATATCAATATTGTCTGAGAAATTTACATCGATCTAAATATCCAACTGCACCATTTTACTCTCGGACAACAGCTTAGATAGCGACTGCAATACAAATATATTTTTGTTGCTCGATACACTAACTGCTTGAACTGAAACAGTTTTGTCTGATTTTTTGCTCTTTGTCTTTTGGATCAACAACGCGAGAGCTTAAGTAGTTTTTTTCAATTTGAGCGCTCGCCAAATTATTCTAGTAACAATAATATTATCAAAATCTTTTCTGTAAAACATCCCAACTTGTTGAAAGATATTGATTTTCTTTAGTTGAAAAAAAACAAAGACGTAGTAATCAATGCAATTCTATTTTGATTTGTTCAATTGCAAACAATTAATTGAAAACTTGACTCTTTTATTTTGCTCTTTGGCATGCATTCTTATCTCGACAATGCGAAGATTAGATTCTCAAGATTGTTAAGTTTTGTTCTTTTTAACAATCTTGATTTGTTTTGACACAATAATCTTGTTTCGAAACTTCTCGAAAAAGAGTTCGAACTAAACACTCTTAAATTATATATCGAACTCTTTGATATCAATAAAGCGCATTGTTTTACTAAGTTTTACTCGATTAAATTATTTTGAGAAATCTATATACAAAAATATTTTTTTGTCGAATTGAATATCTTTGATAGATATAATTTCTACAATTATATTAGTAATATTTGTAGAAGACTTGCAATAAATCTTATTGTCTATAGAAAACTTTTAACAAAACTAATCAAAAGTTAAGAGTTTGCAATATAAGATAATCGACTGCAAATAAGCTAATTGTCTGCGAAAAACTTGCAATAGTAAATATATTGTAAAAAGCTTGAATCAATAAATTTATTAATTATAAAAATCTTTTACAAGAGTAGAGTATTGACAGCTCAAATAAACGTAAAGTAAGTAAGAACAAGTATTCGAAAAACTTTTATAGATATAAAAAGAGATTTAGAAAACAAAAACTTAATTACTAATAAAATAGATAAGAATCGAGACTTTTACAAAAAAAATCAAGACTTTTTCAGAGAAATAAATAATTGTAGCAAGAATCAAGATTTTAACAAAGTAGATAAGAATTAAAATATAGGATAATCAAAATAATAAATAATATAAATAGACGCGCCAATTTACTGTTGCTATTACAAAACACAATCCTAGCATCTCGAATAAGATATCGTAGATCCAAGAAACTAGCACTTGATAACGATATTTTAATTATAATTTCAAGCATTATTAGAAATATTGAATACTTATATAGTAGATATTTTTGTATTTATAGATATAGATACTTTATTAAAAGCTGTTCGTAATAGTTTGTTCAAAAGAGAATAGTTGCAAATATAATTTAATCTTACTTTCTTGTCTTCGAGTCTCTCCAATTCTTCTCAAATTATTGTTATGTTTGCTCAAAGAGAAAAAGTCTCGATTCAAAGACTATCAAAAGTGTTCGCTAACAATTAGAAACTATCAAGATCGAAATTGCAATTAGTAAAATTAATATGCAATAATATTTCTATATCTTAGACGAAAAAGACTTTTAATAGTAGTACTAAAAATAAATTAGAAGCGATCTTTTTTGCTCGCAATAATTATTGTAAACAAAAATTAAAAAACAGCTCGAACAAACTTTTCGACAATAAGAAAAAGTTGTCTCTCAACAATTTTTCTGTTGTAAGTGTCTCAATTGTAATAGATAAAATATACTAACAATATTTTTATAAAAAAAAAAAAAATTTAATATCTTTCAATCAAAATTTATTTTGACAAAATTTTTCAAATCTTCTGTAAAAAAAGTTTTCAAAATCGCGATAGCAAAATTCTTCGATACTATTATTGCAACAAAAAATAACAAAATTATATTTAAATTATTCGAAAAAAAAAATAAGAAAAATACAAATACAAAAGATATTGAATTGAGCAAGATTTCTCTAAATCAAAAAATTAAAAAGTTAAGAAAAACTTTTTTAGATTGCATATTTTAAATATTGTATTACAAAATTTTCTCGAGCAATTATTATAAGTCTCTCTTAAACAATCTTTTTTGCACTAATATATTAACGCAAAAAAAGTCGAAAAAGATCTCTATATATAATAAGAAAAAATCGAGATTTTTAACTGTTTCGAAAATCTTTGACTTCGATTCTAATAAAACAATATTATATATATTCGAAGTATCTATACAAAGTCGAACAAACTTATTCGAAATACTGCAAATTTCTTTTTTAAACAATAGTTAATCTTGTTTGTTCTACAATAACAATTAGTAGACACAAATCTTTCTTAGTTTTTGCTCTAAAAGTTATTTGCAAATTAACAATATCTTTATTTGTATTGTTAATAGTCTACGCGATAATTTGTCGCAATTTGTATTCTTTAAAAGTGTTTTAATCTCTTAAATATCTATAACAAAGATTGAAACAATAGAAAAACTAAATATTGTAATATATTGCTAATATCTTAGCACTTTTTCCAATAGTTTTGTAAACAAATCTATTCGATACGTTTTTTCAAGTTTGTTATACAAGAATTCTATCTACAAAAATGTTGCCAAAAAGATACAATATATATATAAGAAATAGAAGAAGAAGATTAAGCAAAAGATTGTAGCTTAAATTATACAATAAATAAATGCTACAAAGCGCAAACGCAAGATATATCTCAAAAATCTAAATATATACAAAGCACTCAAGAGAGAGATTACAAACAATATAGATATTGCTAATTTAAAATTTCTCTTTTATTTTAACATTGAAGTAGTTAACTTCGAAAAGATTGTTTTCAAAAGTATTAAATAACTTAAATGTAGACTTTGTAAAAGACTTTTACAAATATTGCTAATTATCTTGCAAATATCTTTGTATAGATTATTGTTGTTTTATATCTTTATATATTTTAGCGTTATAATTCGAAGAGCATAAAGTTAAGCAAATATATAAACAATTATCGAATAGTTGTACACAACGCGCTTTACAAGAGAACAAAATTCAATAATTACACTATAGATTGATATTCAAAAAAAACAAATATATTCAAACTTATTAAGTCTAAACTAAAAATAAATTTTAATAAAAATTTTAATGCAACATCTAATAGAGAAGAATCGAGTTTAGCGAAACTAAATAACAATAAAAAAAAGAAAATTAAGAATAAAAAGAGATTAAAAAATAAAAAACAGTCTTGTAACACAATAAACAACAAAGATAACAAAAATCTACAATACAATTATGTTAACTAAATATTGTAGTATTGTCTATAAAAAACTTGTTTGTAATAGAGTTTATAAAAGTCTTTCTCAATAGATATAGAAAATAATATAGAATTTATAATATAATATATATAGCAAAACTTTTACAAAGAAGATAGATTATAGTTAACGCAGCAAAACTTTTACAAGAGAGTAAAGTCTATTTCTAGCTTTATATTCTATTATATTATATCTACTTAAAATTCGATATAATTAGTATTTCTTATTCTCTTTTCTTGTTAAAAAGACTTTTTCGAACAATACTTAAACAATATTGTAATAGATCGAATAATTAATGCAACAACAATTTCGCAATTTTATGTTAACTTTTTGATTAATCAAAGCAAACAATCAAGTTGTTTTTTCGATTTCTACAAAAATTAACAAAATAAATAAAGCAAAGATACGTCGACTCTAAGTATCAATTCTATTTTTGACAAGAAGTTATCAATAACTTCTATATATATCGATTGTTCTTATTATTACACACTTCAATATACTATTATCGAAGCGCTCGCCATTATTGTTATTAGACTCTTTGAAAGTAAATAAAATATCAAATTTAATTGTTTTAAAGCGCTAGAAATTTGCGTCAATTATTTCGATCAAAATCTTCAAAATTTTCAAAGTTTTTGCAACTAATACTATTATTGCGATATTTTCGATATCTATATCTATCTCGCGTATTGCGTCAATAGATAGACAATAATAAGTTGCGAAAGATTTTTACAAAGCGTTAAAGCTAACAAATATAATATAGCAGATTCTCAAATATATTAAATTCGAAGATCCAAAAGCAAACAAATATCGACGCTAATATTAGACGTTTCTCTCGATTTTATATTTTTATATTAGACTTCGATTTCGTTTTTATCTTTATTTGTATTTTTGCTTTTGTTACATCTATATTTTTGCGATCAAAAGAATTTAATTTGCGAACTAGATTGAAAAATATAGAGAAAAAACTACAAGTAGCAGAACAAAATAACGTCAAGCTAAAAAAAGATCTAAAAACAAAAAAAAAATGTCGAATTGAAGACGAAGCTAGCATAATAAAAAAAATGCAAAATTTGAAGTACACTTATAGACAATAATATACTTGATAAAATAAAATAACTTTCACAAGTAATAAAATTGATAGAGAGTAATTGTAAGAGACTTGCAAATTCAATCTATTGTATAAAAGATATTCGAAGTAGATATAATTTATCTCTATTTATCTTATATGTTTGATTAATATTGAAGAAGCTATCTTCGAAAAAGCTTTGTTTCTTTACAAGACTTCCACGACTCTTATATCGTAAGCAAAAGTCTGCCAATAAAAAATCGATAGATAGATTTTATCTCCAAGATTTTATCGATTTCTTATTGTTTTTGTTCGAGATTCCTACCGTAATCTAACCAAAATCCGAAGAACCATCGATTCATCACGAGAGAAGAATAGAGAGATAATTACAGCGAAAGTCTATACAGTAATTTTGTTTTTTAATTTAATTATTAATCTAAGAATAAAATTTAGTATTAAGCTTTTGTTTAATACAGATTTAATAATATATTGCAAATTAATAATTGCTAGTTAAAAGCAATACTTAATTAAAAACAATTTCTTAAATTTTAGAATATAAGTACTATCTTTTTAAACAATATATTTACTAAACTTTTTGCAATCTATATTAATTTTACAGATATATATAGCGATATCTTCGAATAGCAATTAACAATTATTAAGATTGTATTATAAATATTATTATTGCAACAATTAATAAATAATTTAATTATAAAAATTATAAATTTTTTGTCTATAATTAACTAAATATTAATAATAACATCAATTTATTATACAAGCGATAACGTAACATTTTCTTTTATTAACAAATAATATATTTTTTAATATATACGTTAATATTTAACGTTATTTTAAATTAATAGAACTTTTTATTTATTAGAGTTTTTGTTTTCTTAGTTTTAAAGTATTTTGTTCAAAAATTATTATAATATAATCTAAGCAATTTATCTTTAAGAAACGCTTTGTTTAAAATATAAAGAAAAAAAAAATTACTTCTTTATAAAAAAATTACTCTTGTTTAATATAAATATTGCATATAATATTTAAAAAAAATTGTTTTTTAACTTTAAAAATTATTAAATTCTTGTTTTGAAATCTTTTAACTTTTAAGAACAATAAGAAGATTTGTCGGAATACTATAATCGATCTGATCTAGTGTTGACACTACTCGGTCCGACACTATTCGACTCGATATTATATAATTGATTCGGATAGCTTCGATTAATATATATATAAGCAAAGTTCCAGCTTCTATATAGTAACTAAGCGTTCTATTATCTATTATTTTAACAAATTATAAGTTCGAAACAAAATAAGAAATTTATCTGTTTGTTAATTAGAATATCTAAAGTATAACTAATAAATCAAACTAATAATAAACTTACAATTACTACTATTAACTAAGTTCTTGTTAATTTTAAATATATAGAAACTAACAATTAATTATCTAAATATTTAGATTAGTCTTTAAGAATTAAAATATTAATATTATAATATTGTCGAAACAATAATTGAAAGACTGTTGAAACTTGTCGAATAGTCGATCTTTCAATTATTTAAACAACTGAAAATTTTAATTATTAATAATTAAATAACTGATATTTAGCTAAAGATTCTAGATACAAATATTTTACTAAAAAAAACTAATATAAGCTGTAAAAATAACTAAGTTTATCTTATTTGCAATTTGTTGCTTTTGTTAAAGAATACTAATTATCTTTAATAGATATCTATTAATAGTAAGCTCTAAAAATCGAAGAATTAGCTATATAACAATTATACAATTGAAAATTAGCAATTAGATAACTAATAATTAGTCGAAGACGTATTATTAAAGCAAGACAAAATTCTACTTTAACATATTAATAAGAAAACTAAATTACTTAGTTTTTTTAATCTTTGTTTTTCTATTTATTGCAAAATTCTCTTATTAACAATTAAATAAGTTAATTTGTTAACTTAATAATTGAAACAAATACTAGTTAATTTCTTTTACTACAATATACAAAACAAATTAGTAAATTAAATTACAAACATACTTTAAAAATTAAAATAATTTTATTAACTATTTTGAAAGCAGTATTTAAACGCAACTCTCGATTAAATAACAATTAATCTTGTTTAAATAGAACTGAAAAGTTCTCAATTATTATAAAGACGCAAAAAATTTAGATCAAAAAAACTAATATTTAGTTTTATTAAAATAAGAAGACTAAAAAAATAAATTTAATAATTGCGAAAACACAAAAATATATAGTTATCTTTATAACTATTAAAATTAAGAAGAAGAATAAAGAAATTAAATAATTTAGTTAGATTTTAGATAGTTAACAAGCTTTATCTACAATTAAGCAAAAACAGCAATCTAATTAGAAATCTTCTATTAATACTTTATTTCTTAAACAAATTAAGTCTATTAACTCTGTTTAAATTTATATTTGTTATAATCTTAAGACAGAACAACAAAAATATAAAATTTATTTTAAAATTCATTGATTGTTTATCTACTAAGACTTTGCTCAATTTATAATTAATAAAATCGATTAAATTAATACTATTAATAAAAAGAAATATATTTAGTTATCTTTTTTATCTAAATTTTCTGAAGAATATCTATCGAACTAAATATTTAATTTAAGTTTTGTTAACTTACTTAATCTTTGTAATTAGACTAATCGTTCGGTTCCAACAGTTGGAACCAAATTGCATAAATTATGAAAATACTAACTATATTAGATTAAAACTTGGTCTAATTAGATATAACTTTCGGGTCGGGTTATAGATTTCGGGGAAAAACCGACCCGAACGGTCAGTCTATTTGTAATCTAATAGTTAGAATATTTTTATTAAAATTGTTATTGCGCAATTGCGCTTCTTTACTATATTTATTAGTATTATTGTCTACTGCTTACAAGCTATTAGTAGAGCTCTAAAAAATAGCAGATTATATTAATATTATTATAACTATTAGTATCTTTGTATTATTTCTTGCAGTTTTAAAACAAATTGCTAAAATTAGCAATAATATAAGTTTTCTTGTTTAAGAACAAAACTTGTTTAAAATTCTTAAGTAAATTAAATTTTAAAAATATATTAAATTAGATATTAGATTTGTCGACTTGCTTAATATAGTTATCGAAAATTAAATTAAATAGAATATTAATAACAAAAAATATATAAATACGCTTCGAAATATTATTAATAAAAATTTGTATTACAATATAAAGAAAATCGATCTAGTTAAAGAAACTTATTAAAAATTTGTTAAAATATACAAATCTAAAAAATTTAATATATTAATAAGAATTTTTGTTAAATTTGAGTTTCTTAAGACTTTCAACTATTAGAATATCAACAAATTCGAAATTAAGTTTTGCAATATTATTAATAAACTATTTATTTATTTAAATAATTTAGATATAAATAAGAACTAATTTATTTTTAAATATCTAGTCGATTTTAACAATACTGTTTGTCTCTTTATTAATTAATAAATATTAAAGTATAATTTTTTTTATAAAGATAATATTCGAAAGCAGAAATTGTCTGCTATTATCTATAATTACAAGATTTAATATATTAATTTAATATATATTTTAACTATTAATATTATTTTAATTTTAATAGCAATTACTGAGCTAATTGTTATTATAAGAAATACTTTTTTTGTTGTTAACAATTTCAGTTTTGTATATATTAAACAGAAGAAATATACAAAATGCAACAAAATAAATTATTAAAAACTAAATTGCTAAAATTTATATTTAGAACTATATTTTGTTCTAAAAAGCAATAGCTTCGAAAACAATTAAAATAATAGCAAAAACAAATATTATTAAAATTACAATAATTAAAAAAATAATTAAAAAAAGTTTAAATTTAAAAAGAATAAAAACAAATTTAAGTTTAATAAAAATAAAAATAAAAATAAAAATAGCAACAACAAAGAATAGAAGATTATTAAAATAATAGTTTATAAATATCATTTTGTCTTTGTTGTTATAATAATTTTGTTTAATTTTTGAATTATTTGTTTTTACAACTATAATATTAGCTCTTGTTGTTAATTGTCTTTTGCGTAAATAAGTTTTCGATACAAAATACTTGCAATATATATTCGAGAATCTTAGTATCTTTATATTCTACTCAAAAATATCTTAATTATTAGTCGAAAATATAGAGAGCAATTTATTTGTTATAAATACTAAAATTATTTGTTTATTTGTTAGATATAAAGACAAAAGAGCTTGTTATATTACAATTTATAATATATAGTATATATTTAATTTCTTTTATAATTTAATTTTCTATAGTTACTTTAGTTAAAAGACGCTAATATTGTTTAAAAAATAATTAATTATAATTTTTCTATTAATATTTAGCAAACTTAAGTAGTCAAAAACTTCAATTTCTATTTTTTGAATTTAAAAATACTTATTGTACTCTTTGTTATTGCTATTGCTTTATTAACAATTAGCAAGAATACAATAATTATATAATACAAACAACTTAATTATCTAGATAAGCAAAATATCTATTAGTTAATTTGCAGAAATATCTTTAATTTTATTAAGTTATCTTTAAATAATACTTGTATCTCTTGTATACGCGCAAAAAGCAAAACAATATTCTATCGAATTTTTATTAAATTTAATTGCTAAGAAAGCAATCTTATTTATATCAATATTATAAAACTTATATTTTTGAACAATTTCGATAGCACTTGTTATATTTGTATTTAACTAAATAATAAAATTAAATATTTGCAAATAGAATATCTTAAAAACAAGAATAAAATTAGTTTGCTAACTTTTTTTAAGTACTATATTAACAAATTTAAGTATAGAAATAACAAATATACTTGTATTTATATTAACAACAACAATAAATATATAAATAGAATTTTTCGAATCTAATACAAAGAGCGCAAAATATATATCGAATTAACAATTGCTATCTCTTTTAAAATAAACAAATATATCGAATATCTTAATTAGATTTTAATACAAAAAATTAGTATTATAATTAAAGATACTCACTTAATTGTAAATTTCTAATCAAAAATTATCTAAATAGTTAACTTATATTACAATATCTTTTTTGTTATTAAGTATTTTGTTACTTTTTTTGAAGCAAGTATCGAGTATCTTTATAATTACAAATATATTCGACATATTAATTAGCAAAGAAAAGTATTAAAAATTTAATTAAATACTAATTAATAGAAGTTTTAGAATTATACTCGACTCTCAGTTTTAGTAAAATATAAAAGAGAGTATATTTATTATATAATAGATAACAAAAACAAGATCTAACAAGTATTAGAAATTTATTAACTAAATAATAAACAAATATTATTTAGCTCTAATATTAATTACAGCAAGATTAGTTGTTAAAACAACAATATATATTTATTTACAATTTTATCTACGCAATCTAATACTGTAAATATTATTAATAAATTTCTAAATTCTGTAAAAACTAAACTAAACAAACTCTTTGTAACAATATTATAATAATAGCAAAGAATTATCTTGTTCTTAAATTATATTAAAAACTCTAATAAACTAGATTTATCTATTTTATCTAAAATTCTATTTTTTTTAGATTCTAAAAATATTATATTTTTTATATTATTTTTTAATTTTAAAGACAATATTTTTTTTAATTCTATTAACTTTAATAAATTTTCTGAAGTTACTAAATTATTAGATATATTTTAAAATTTATTGCTCTTAAATTTTAATTTAATGCTGCAAAAATATCTAAAGTTTCGATTATATTAAAATAAATTTGCAGATTTTTTTGTTTTGTTATTTAAGATTATATTACTAAAGTTATATAAATTTAAGACTTATACTAAAGCTATAACAAATATCTATTACAAAATAGACTAACAATTAACTAAACAAAACAGAATTAAATTTTTAAAAGAGAACAATATCTATATTGTTTGTTTAGTATCTAACAGATATTGTATATTTTGTAAAAGATAAATCTACAAAATTAAACAAAAAATTAATAACAAATTTTTTTGCTATAAAATTTGTTAAATTATTTGAAGCTTTAAATAACGCAAAGATCTAAATTATATTAAGATTTTTGCAATTGTAATTAAATTTATAAGCTACAAAATTATTTTTGTTTTTGTTTTTGTTGTTGTTAATAACTAAGATCTAGAACAAATAGATATTGTTATTGCTTTTCTTTACAAAAATATTAACAAAAAAATCTATATAAAACTGTTTTACAATTTTGAGCAAAGCAAAAAAATTTATTAATTTAGAAAAGTTCTCTATAAATTTAAGCAATTATTTCGAATATAATATAATATTTTTGCAGCATTTTTAAAAAAATATTACTTTTATTTGTTAAATTTCGATTTAAGTATCTTTACTAATAACTCTATTATTATTATTATCTATATAGACAATCTTTTAATTGTTGATATTAATAGACTGATTGTTTGGTTCCAATAGTTGAAACCGAATTGCATAAATTATAAAAATACTAACTATATTAGGTTAAAACTTAACCTAAATAGATATAACTTTCGGATCAGATTATAGATTTTGGGGAAAAACCGACCCGAACAATTAGTCTAGATATTAATAGAAAGTTTATCAATACTTAGACGTCCGTTTACAAGATTATATAGCTTATAGATATTAGATAGTTTGTCTCTAGATATTCAAAAAAGATAGTTGTCTTCTATCTATTCTCTTAAAAGCAATAAACTATTAATTGAAAAGTCTCTATTTACTAGTAAAATATTCTTAAAAGATTTTAGTCGATTAATAGAAAACTATTACTCGATAGAGAGCTTCTAGATAGCAAGTAAAAAGTCTTTAACAAACAACTAGAAATTAAGAAAAGAATTCTATTAAATATAGTTGTTTATAAGTATAGACTTTTTGATCTAAATTTTCTTTTTATTATTTATTGTCTTTTTTTCTAGCTTGTTATATTAACATATGTCTATATCTATTAGCTTATTGTTATTATCGAAATAAAACAAGATCTTAATAAAGACAACAAAAGATATTAACAAGCTATAATTTATCTTAATTACAAAATTATTATCTATTAGTGTTTTTTATATATTGTTTCTCTTCTATAGTGCGAGCTTTTTTTCTAATTCTTTATTTTCTTCTTTTAGTTTTACTATTTTTGCATTTATCTTTTTTAGCTTCTTCTTTAGTTCGAATCTATAATTGTTTTTTTGTTCTAGCATCGAAATCGAAGCAATAAAGATAGACTCTATTTTTGTGTAAAACTATTGTAGCATATTTTAAGAGTCTTTTGCAATCTATCTTAACAAGTATTAACAAACGTATTAAAGAGATTAAAGAAGAAGATTGCGAAAAGAGTATTAACAAAGAGAGCATTAACAAAGAGAATATTGACAAAGAAGATATTGGTAAAGAAGATATTAACAAAGAAGATATTCGAAATTAAGAATAGCATTAAACAAACGCGCTTTAGAATAGAGATTAAAGAGAAGAGCAAATCGAGAGACAAGAAGAACAAACGCTTTGAAGATATTAATAATAATATTAGTAGAGAAGCAACAATAAGTAGTTTTTTGATTAAGAAATAATCAACTATGTTAAATAAATAGAGATAAAAAGATTAAATAATTTGTAATATTAACAATTAAGTAAATAGCTATTAACGTCAATATTGCTTTATTGTAGATCAACAATAATAAAGACTAGCAATAAATTTCTTTAACAAATTATTTCTTATTTACTAAAACAACTTTTACAATCTTAAGTTTATTATATTTTGCAATCTTATTCTTAATTTTTGTTTATTTTGATATCTAAATTTGTTTTTAATATTCTTAAAATAATTGTTTGTAATTGTGTTGTAGTAATCTTGACAATTAAAAAAAAGTCTTCTAAGAGATTTGTACAATTGTATAAGCGTTTACAAAAATAGAAGAAAAGAAATCGAAATAAAGATAGTAGCAACAAATATGCTAACAAAATTACAACAATCTTAAAATTTCGCATTAATAATTTCTAATATATCTTCTCTAGTTTTGAAATTAAATATATTGTATTTAAATTTGTATCTACGTAAGTCTTTTATTGCAAAAAATATAAAAATTATTGACAATTTACTTTGTTAACAATAGAGAGACGCAAGAACTCGAAGTTATCTTAGATAAAATTAAATCAAATAATAATAGATAGTCTTGTTTCAATACTATTAATAAAAAATATATCGAACAATAAATATAAGTCTTTTGAATAATTGTAAAAATATTAAATTTTAATCTCGATTTTATTTGTTTTTTGCAAGAGACTCTCCATTACTTAGATATAGATATCGAATATAGTTGCAAAATAAATTGTTTATCAATAGCTATAATAAATAAGACTCTATCTATAATATATAAGAAGTCTTTAACAACTAATATATAGCAAAGAGATATCTATATATAAGAAATTTACTAGTTAGTTTATAGACAAATGCAAATATAAATAAAGAAACAAAAATAACAACTTGCTATTATAGATATTATATATCAAAATATTATAGTTGTTTGTTAACAAAATATTAATATTTTATTTATTTTTCTTATATTCTTTCTTCTTGTTGTCGATCTTTTTGTAGTATAAATTATTGTTAAAGATATTTTGATTTGTTATATTGTTTAATTGCGATTAGTTATTGTTATATCGATTGTTGTTATTCTTAAACAAAGCACTATTTTTATTTACAAAAAAATTAAAATCTTAATTAAAATTGATTTTCGAAGATTGTTTGTATATTAAAAAAGATATATTTTGTTTAAAATAAAAGTCTATTGTCTAGCTTTTAAAGTTAATTTTTAGATAAAAAATATTGTAGATATTTAACAAAAGAGCTTGTATATACTTGCAAAATTGTAAATCGAAAATATCTTTTATATAAAGTTTATTTAATCTTTAAAAAGTTATAATTTGAAGAAAAGTATCTATAAATTACTAATTAGCTATAAAATTTTAATGCTAAAACAACTACTAGTATTAACTTATTATAAGTTAAGAAAGTTGTAAAAGATTTTAAAAAAAAGCGCAAAAAGCAATATCTATATTTAATAAATTGTATACTTTCTTTACTAATATTGTCGAAGTCAATTATTCTTAAAGCAAAGTAAAACAATATTTTTAACTATTTATTGCAAAAGTTTTTTGCAAGCTTTTTCTTAATATCTTTATAAATATCTAGACTAGCTTTATATTTGTTAATATTTAATTTTGTACTTTTAATCTAGCAAGTAAAGAAGACTTTAGTATATTTTAATATATTAATTTTCTATTTGTTAAAGTACTTTTTAATCTTTTGCACTTCTATTTTAAAGATAAAATAATTAAGTTTTATTTTAAAAAAGACTAATCGAATCGATTTCTTAAGAATTTTATTAAATAGATAAGTTAAATAGTAATATTAAACTATTATTAACAATTTGTCGAAAATATTAACTTCGACTACAATAAGAACTTTTGTTACAACTTTATAAAATTAATTATTAGTAAACAATAGATAACTATTAAATGCTACTAGCTTAAATAATAAAACTAATAATTAATTTTTAAATATAATCTTTTGAACAATCTTAGTAACTAATTGATTTATACAATTTTAATTTATTTAATAATTTTGATATCGAGATTGTCTAGATTTTTGCTATAAAATATTTTTGAATTTTACAAATTTTTAATTGTATTGCAATTAAGTCTAAGATTCTTTAAATCTAAACTATAATTAATTTTGATTTGCTATTGATTTTTGCTAAAATTAATTTCGCAATACTAATATAATCGAAAATCTATTGCTTTGTGCAAATTATCAATTTATTTTAACTTGCTATTTTTGCTCTTTAAGCTTAAGATTTATTGTCTTGTTACTATATTGCGTCTTTATACTAATATTCTTATTAATAAATAGATTGCGTCTAGAATCTACAAAAGATATAGTCTATTTTGTAAAACTATTATAAATTTTATCTTTATTGTTGTTGTTTATTTTTTTTAGAATTATTTTGTTATTATTATTAATTAAACTCTTTCGAGATTTTAAACGCGATTGCAAAAGAGTTTCGAATACTAATACAAATTTTATCTTCTTTATAGACTTTCTTAATATAATTAATTTCTTCTTAATAGTAATTTTTGACAAAGACTTTGCAAATAGAATTTTATCTTCTTTTTCTATAGTTGCTTTTAGTATATGTATAGATTAATAAACAACTAATTCTTTTATTAATAAGAGTTTAAACTTAATAAGCAACACAAATAACTTTTTTTTAAAGTTGTTAAAATTTAGTATTGATCTCTTTTGTTATCGATTGCAAACAAAGAATATATTATTAAGAAAATTGCAAAAAGAGTCTTTTGTTATAGTATAAAATCAATAAGATATAGAGTTAAATTTGTTAATAATAGTATTAATTTGCAAATAAGAATTAGACAATTGTTTAATAATAGATAGTTTTTTCGCAACAACTCTAGAACGCTCTTAACTCTAAAATACTATTAATTTGAAGATATTTCTCTAGCTTCTTGTTATTGTTATAATTGACAAAGAAATATTTAAAGAAAAAACAAGACAAAAATTTTTCGAGAAAGAGTAAAGTACTTGCAAAACTAAAGCGCTAATATATTTTAAGTAAACTATTGTCGAAAGAGCAAAAACAAAAAATCAAATTATTTGTAGCTACAATATTTATATATTAATATTAATACTATATTATATATATTGTAATTGCAATTGTTAAACCATAATATTTATTTTGCAAGCAAAATAATTGTAGATTAATCTATAGAAGTAAGAGTAATAGTTACGTTAAATTGTTGATTTTTTATTTAATAAATCTATTGTTTATTATATTATTAATCGCGTCGAATAGTAAATATAAGTAATAACTATTTATCTTCTCTTATATTTTAATATCTTTTATTTTATTTCTACTATTTGTTTTTCTAGCTATCTATTACTTATTTTTGCAATTATAGTTTTCTTAGTATATAAATCTTCTAATATCTAATAGTAATTATAAGACTATTTTGATTTGCTAATCTATTAAAGATATTATTATTACTAATTATCGAAAAAGAATACGTCGAAGATAGAACTACTAATTTGTTCAATTTATTTATTTTCTACTATTACTTTATATACAACTTTAAATATTATATTATTTTTTGTTTTCTTTTTTGCAAAATTCTTTATCTTACTTCTTATTTCTTTGAATTAAAAAGTATTAATTGCAAAAAACTATATCAAAATATTGCAACAAATTTTTGTCGAAGACTTTAATAGCAAACTATTGTTGTAAATTTCTACAATAGTTTTTAACATAAGATTTGTATCAATTTTTTTAGAAATTTATCTATTAATATATTTTATTGTTTAAGTTACTTTCTTAAGTTTATACAATTAACAATATTTCTTTATATTTAAATTTTCTAAATTAGAGTCTTTAGCAATTAATTGTTGCAATACTAAATTCTATAAATTGTTTCGATATAATTAGTAAAGAATTAAAATAACAAAATATAAATACTTTTATTATAGTTCTAGACTTTAAGAATATAAACAAGATAAAAAACTAAATAAAGTTTAATTGCTTTTAATTGATATTTAAACAATATATAAAAAAGTATATTTGATTTTAACAAGCAATAGCTAGAGTTATATATAAAATAAAAACAAAGAGTGCGTATCTAGCAACTATAAAAAAATGTCTACCTGTAAACAAAAATAGTAATAATAATAAGTATTCTATATTAAAATTTAGATACAATACTTTAAATTAAGATATTATCGACTAGTAGATATTACTATTGCACAAGATTTTAATTACAAATACAAAAAATTACAAAAATTTGTTCTACAACAAGAAATTGTTTAAAGAATTGCTATATTTTTGCGTCTAGAACTTAATAAAAACAACAAAAATTATAAAAGTTTTACTAAGAAAAAAAAATAAGAGAAAGAGAAAAGAATAGAAGTCTTTTGCAAGTAAATCGATTTTAAAAATTGTTAATTTTTTGTGTTCGATAAAGCAACTTGTTAATCTAATATCAATTTCTTCTACGCAATCTATTAAAGACTTTGCAACAATATTATTTTGTAAATTTTTTTTGTAGTCTTCTCTATTTAGTTAGATTATCTAGCAATTAATTAATCTATTAAAAATACAATAGACAAGCAACTTTATTAATTTTACTAACAAAACTTTATTATTAATTTCTCTTTTAACAACTAAGATCGAATTTGTAATTAATTTTAAGAAAAACAATACTTGTAATTACAATTTTCTTGTACAAGAACAATATTTAGAAATTCTTTGAAATAAAGATACAAAGATTGTTATTTGCAAACAAGAGAACAATAGAGAGAATATATTAATTATTGAAGATCTAAATAATGCAAAAAAGAAAACAATGTTTAAAGATATATATTAAATAATTTGTAAAAAACATATTATAACTTGTTTTCAAATATTCTATATTTGTATTAAATACGTTTTTTAACAACTTTATATATATAATAAGATTATACAATTTAAAGACTTCTTTAACTTTAAAACAATTAATTATATAGCAAATTTTAATAGATTTTTTAAGATTAAATCTAAATTCTAGAAATTTTAACTAATTTAAAATATTAATATATTTGCGATTGTATATATTCAAAACTTGAAAAAATCGATTTATTAATACAAAAAGATGCAAAATTTTCTAAACAATTTAGTTCATTAACAAAAAAATATTGTCGCAATCTATAATAAACTTAAGATAGAATAAAATAATCTAGAAACTATTTTGCAAATTGTAGAAATAATTATTAGTATAATTATAATTTTATAGCAATTAATAAATATTAAAATTATTCTAGACTTTATAAAGAATTCTAATATTTATAAATATTTGTTTGTTAATAGTATTAATTTAGACAAAACTTAGACTATTGTTATCTATTAATTTTAAATATATTGTATATTAATCTATTGCAAAAAGAATTAAATTATATTAGTTTAAATATCGATAACTTAAGTCTTTCGCAAGTATCTTTAGTTATAAATAATTGCTAATATTTTTTTTAACAAATTCTAGACAAAAAAGTACTTTTTGTTAAGAAACAAAAGACAATTAAATTTATACTTCTTTTTGTCTTGTCTATACTAATAAATTAATAAATAAACAAGATTAAACAAATTATTTTAAAACAATTTTGTATCTACTTGTATTATAAAAATAATTAAAAGAGCTAAAAATTAATTACAAATATTACAAATATATCTAATATTATCAACGCAAAGTATTCTATTTTCAATAGTATAGAGCAAAATACTTGTACTATTGTTATTTTCTTGTATTATATATTTGCAAATTAAAATAGTTTAAAGATACAAAAAACTTAAAGACGCAATTTATATTATATATTAAAGCAAAATACAAAAAGATTTAAGTTCGAATTAAATTATCAATAGCTTAAAGTTATTTCTAAATATTTTAAATTACTAATAGCAAATAAATATTATTTTTTAAAAAATATAAATTCGAATTTGTTTGTTGCTATTTATTAAGTTGTATCTTTTAAATTTCTAAAAGCAAATACAATATTACTTATTAACTTAGATAACAATAATAAAAAGTATATTTCTTTAATTAAATTATATATTATTAATAGCTAGTAGCAATTGCAAGCGTTAATAGCTATAAAAGTTAAAAACAATATAAATTTATATATATTATTTAAAAATTATCTTGCAATTAAGCTACAACTAACTTTAAGAGTCGCAAAAGAGTTTCTATTTCAATTAAATATAAATAGAATTAATCAAAAAATAAAATTAAGTATAATTTTCAAAAAAACTATAATTCGAAAAACTAACAAATTACAAATATTATTTTGCACAAATACAAAAATAAAAAACTCGATATTAGAACTTAAAACAATTATTATTAATTGTAGTTACACAATTAACAAAAAGATAAATTACAAAAAGATAAAGAACAATCTTCTTAAAAATCTAATTAAAAACAATAATAATCTTAAAAATATAAAGACTTTGAAAATAAAATACAATCTTAAAGTTTATTAAAAGTTATAACTACTATTATTTTTTACAAATTTAATTTAGTTCGACAAGATCTACAATCTTAAAACAAAAAATTTAAAAAAAAAATTTAAGAACAAAAAAATTTATCTTAATTAATTGCGTATTCTATATTTTAATATTAATATAAATTTCGATTAGATTTATCTAGACAATTTAATTAATAGTTTAAATCTAATATTCGACAAAGTATTAAAGTTTTGTATTTAAATAAAAAATATAAAAAATTATATAAGTTAATTTCTATCTACAAAAGATTTTAAAATTGTATTGTTTATTAAATAATAAAAATATTTGCAAACAAGATATAAAGAAATGTCGAATTAGCTAAAAATATTAATAAGTACTAATACTTTAACAAATAATTTGCAATTACAAAAAAACTCTAGTATTTTGTTAAATATTAGTTTTCTTACTATATACAATAATAATTCTTCGACTATTAAAGATCAAAATAGCTACTTTAATATTATAGCAAAATTCGCTAGAACAAAATAAGATTATAAAAGATTTTAATAAAAAGAATAAATTTATAACTTTAATATTTATTTATAATATTGTTGCAATAAGATTTAACTTTTATTTAAAATACTAGTATTTGCACATTTTAGAAATTTCTTATTTTCGAAAAATATAAACACAAATTATTAAAAAATCTAGACAATTTAATAATCTCTTTAAATATATTTGATTTTACAAGTATTTTGTCTCGAACAATTTTAACTCAAAAATTGTTGTTAGAAATCTTGAAAAAACAATTTCTCAAACAATAACTAAACTTAATTGAGAAATCTTTTACAAAAAAAATTCGACAAAATAACAATTAATATAAGACAATAAGTAATAAAAGAGAAAACTCTAATTTTTTAAAAAAAATTAACAAAAATAAAATATATTTTGTTATTTTATAATTTAATACAAGAGATTTTGTCTTTAAGTTAAAACAAGACAATTAATATCTAAAATAAATATATTTATTTGCAAAAATCTTTTACTTGTTAATTAAAAATATATAGTATTTTTAATAAATTTCTTTTTACTACTATTTTTGCAAAAGTCTATAGCAATTTTTTGCAATTTGTAGTTTTTAACAAATAGTTCGATACAAATCTTTAAATAGACTTGCGATTTTATTTTATTATTTTCTCTCTTTAATATTATAGTTTTCTCTAGTATTACAAATCTTCCAATATTATTAATCTCTAGTATTACAAGTTTCTAGTATTACAAGTTCTTATTATTATTAATCTTATTATTCTCTCTTATGTATTATCTTTTTTTACGCGTTATTTCTCTAGTTTGTTTGCTTCTTTTTGCAGAGTATTTTGATATTTTTCCGAAAAATAAAATTAACAAAATCTCTAAGAGACTATTCTGTAGCTAGCATTATTTAGATAGCTAGTTATATTATTTATTAGATTAAATGTATTGTTAGTGCAAGTAATAGAACTAGTATTAGTAGACTTAATTGTCTCTATTACTTGCAAATAGCAATTACATTTATTAGAAATTATCTTTTATTAAATATTGTATTATTATTTATATATTTTTTTGCAATATTTGGCGATTGCAAAAGTTAAACTTTTTAAGTATAATTATATAAATTGTTAACAATTTAGATATTAATAAAAATAGACTGACCGCCTCGGGTCGATTAATCGAGTTCGGGTCGATTAATCGATCCGAATCTTGACGATTCGGGTCAATCCGACCCGAAAGTTTTGGCGGGTCGATTTCTAAAGTTGAAATCGAAAACCGAGTCGAGTCGAGTCGATTCCTAGGGTTGAAATCGAAACCCGACCCGAAAAACCGATCCGAATCGCCAAGACTATTTAAATAATTATATTATAATTATTAATAGTTAATATATATTTAATATATATTTAATA
>JAABUW010000755.1_pt1 | contig 60160 bp, 54 predicted proteins | sample 5560081 | NCBI WGS metagenome assembly JAABUW01 (sample SAMN10711882, study PRJNA513363) | rock metagenome | isolation source: Antarctica rocks | place: Antarctica: Victoria Land, Knobhead sud | reverse complement strand
GTTCCCTGTTCCCTGTTCCCTGTTCCCTGTTCCCTGTTCCCTGTTCCCTGTTCCCTGTTCCCTGTTCCCTGTTCCCTGTTCCCTGTTCCCTGTTCCCTGTTCCCTGTTCCCTGTTCCCTGTTCCCTGTTCCCTGAAACGCTAACCCGGCGGCCATCCCATCGCCCGCCCGCCCAACAAATGCACATGGAGATGCTTCACCGTCTGCCCACCATCCTCGCCCGTATTCACCACCAGCCGGTAACCCTTCCCTAGCCCTTCCGACCGCGCCAGCTTCCCCGCCACCTCCAGCAGGTGCCCCACCACCCCGGTGTGCTCCGCGAGTGCCTCCGCGTGCGAAGCAATGTGCTGCTTCGGGATAATCAGCAGGTGGACCGGGGCCTGCGGGTTGAGGTCCGCAAAGGCCAGGCTCAACTCATCGTCAAACACCCGCTTCGCCGGAATCGTCCCGTCCACGATCCTGCAGAACACACAGTCAGCAGCCATGCCCAGCATTCTACCCGCCCGCCTACCGCTGCAAAATACGGCGGCGCGGCTACTGCTTGAAGTACCGCGGCGCACCTTCCGGAGCCCAGGGATCGTACGCCGCCGCAAACGCCGCCCTGCGCGAGATCGACGGATGGCTGTACGTCCAGAACTCCAGCAGCGCACTCGGCTCCGGCTCATCCAGGCTCGTCTCTCCCAGCACCTGGAACGCCTGCCTCCCCACCATCTGCGGATCGGCCACGATCCCGTGGATCACCTCTTGCCCGAACACATCGGCCTCATGCTCCTGCACCCGGCTCAACGTCGACTCCACCGGCTCCGACACCACGCCATACAGGCTCATCGCCAGCACCAGCACCGCCATCGTCCCCCACTCGCCCTGCCCCGCAATTCCCCACCGCCCCCCATACCGCCGCAGCGCCCACTGCACAAACACATACCCCAGACCGAAGCTGAGAAACAGGCCCAGGATCGCCAGCACCAGGCCGCGCACGATGTGCCGCAGTACGTAGTGCCCCATCTCGTGCCCGAAGATGAACAGGATCTCGTCCGGCGTCGCCTTCGCGATCGTCGTGTCCCACACCACCACCCGCTTCGACGCCCCGAAACCCGTTACATACGCGTTCATGCCCGTCACCTTCTCGCTCGCCTTCATCAGAAACATGCGATCCGGCGTTATCCCCATCTGCCCCTTGTCGACCACCTTCTGCAGCTGCTCCACCAGCGCCGGATCAGCCTTCACCAACGGCTCGAAGTGGTTGAACATCGGCTCAATCACGACTGGCACCAGAAACACCCCAAGCAGCACCATCGGAATCGTCGCCGCCCAGAACCACAGCCACCAGCGCCGCGGCGACCTCCGGATCACCAGGAACAGCAGCATCACAATCGGCCAACCGATCACGCAGCTCAGCAGAAACGCCTTCGTCTGGTCCCACGCCCATCCTCCCCAACCCTGCACCGACAGCCCATACACCCGCGATACATGGTGTCCGATCACCGCCAGCGGCAGATCCAGCAGCGTTCCCGCCGCGAGGAACAGTGTCAGGAACACCAGTCCCTGCACCCACCTGCCTCCCCGCGACCGCGAGGCCGCCCCCTGCATCCACGCAATCGCTCCCGTTCCCAGCAGCAGCAGCACCTGAATCAGCCCCCAGGCTTCGCCGCCGAAGTGCAGCCAGTGGTTGATGCGCGCCTTGGTCTGCGCCTTCCTCAGCTGCTCCGGCGGTAGCGAATACGCGGTCGCCAGATGCCTGCCTACCTCGCTCAAGGCCCGCGCCTCCGTCGGTGTTCGCCCGGATCGGGCGTCGGATCGAGACCCCTCGCCGCAACCGTTCCCATCCCGATCATCGCCAGCAAGAGCATCACCCGCATCGCCCCCATAGATCTCCGATCCCCCATCTCTCGATTCTCCCTCAGCACGGTCCGCGTCGCAAAGCCGCCTCGCGCTCCGTCTAACCTCCTGGCTCCCCATTCCGATACACTCGGCTCATCGGCATCCTGTACCTCCAGACAAGCGGGTCCTCTTGGCACGACATCTCTCTCTGCTCCCACTCACCCTGGCTGCTCTCTACTTCTTCTTCATCCCACCTCCAGCCCAGGCCTCCGGCAGACCTCCCGCAGACTCTCCCGCCAAAGCTGCCGACTCCATCCTCATCGATACCATGCAGGCCGAACTCACTCGCGCCCTGGCCTCCCTCGGAACCACACCGCAGCCCCCAGCCCCGCAAGCCCCAGCCGCGCAGCCTCCAGCCCCGCAACTCGCACCGGCAGCAGCCCAGCCAATCAGCGCCGCGCTCGCCGACGCCGGCCAGCCCTCGCCCAAGCCCTACTTCATCAGCTACGCGGTCTCCGACTCAAGCTCCGTCGCTATGGCAGCCAGCTTCGGAGCGATCACCTCCTCTAACCAGAGCCGCCGCCGCATGGCCGACGTGCAGGTCCGCATCGGCTCGCCCGCACAGGACAACACGCACGGCGACCACCGCAACTCCGCCCTTTCGACCGTCCCTCTCCCCCTCTCCGACGACCGCGCCGCCCTCGCCCGGTCCCTCTGGTTCGCCACCAATCGCGGCTACGCCCGAGCCCTCGACAGCTACCTCAAAGTCAAGACCGACCAGCAGGTCCGCGCCCGGGAAGAGGACGCCTCCGCCGACTTCTCCGTCGAATCACCCGCCCGAGCCCTCCTCCCTTCCAGTCCTCCACTCGACCTGAACGACAAAGCCAGGGCCGCCTGGGCCGATCGCCTCCGCGAAACCTCCGCCCTCTTCAAGCAGTTCCCTAACGTCTTCTACAACTCCGTCTCCATGGAAGCCTCGACCGAGACCGACTACTTCGTCTCCTCCGAAGGCGCACGCGTCGCCACACCCAGCCACGTCGCCCGCCTCATCGTCGTCGCTCGCACCCGCGCCGCCGACGGCATGGATCTCTTCCGCGTCGAGACCTTTGAAGCCGACGCCGCCGCCCATCTCCCCGATCAGAAGACCCTCAACGAGAAGACGCTCGCCATGGCCCGCAACCTCGAGGACCTCCGCGTCGCTCCCATAACCCAGCCCTTCGACGGTCCCGCCATCCTCTCCGGCCGCGCCTCCGCCGTCTTCTTCCACGAGGTGCTCGGCCACCGTCTCGAAGGCCAGCGCCAGCGCGGCGATGAGGAGGGTCAGACCTTCACTAAGCTCCTCGGCAAACCCATCCTCCCCACCTTCCTCTCCGTCGCCGACGATCCCACGCTCTCCACCTTCGAGGGCCACCCGCTCAGCGGCCACTACAGCTACGACGACGAGGGTCAGCCCGCCCGCCGCGTCGATCTCATCAAGGATGGCGTCCTCGACACCTTCCTCATGTCGCGCCTTCCCATCGCCAGCTTCTCCAGTTCCAACGGACACGGCCGCGCCGAGGTCGGCCACATGCCCACCGGCCGCCAGGGCAACCTCATCGTCACCTCGTCGAAGTCCGTTTCGGATAAGCAACTGCGGCAGTTACTTATCGATGAGGCAAAAAAACAGGGCAAAGCCTACGGCCTCTTCTTCGAGGACATCTCCTCCGGCTTCGCCGTCACCAGCCGCCGCAGCCCGCAGGCCTTCTCCGTCATCCCCCTCGTCGTCTACCGGGTCTACACCGACGGTCGCCCGGACGAGCTAGTTCGCGGCGTCTCCATCGTCGGCACGCCCCAGGCCGCGCTCACCCGCATCGTCGCCACCGGCGATCACCAGGACATCTTCAACGGCATCTGCGGCGCCGAATCCGGCTCCGTCCCCGTCTCGGCCGTAGCCCCCGCCATGCTCGTCAGCGAGATCGAAACCCAGCGCCAGTCCCAGGGCAACAACCGCCCACCCATCCTCGTTCCACCCGGCGCCCTCGAAGCCGCTCCCGCAAAGGAGGTCCGCTGATGAACAGTCGAAGCCTCTTCACCCCGAGCCACCAACTCGGGTGCCCCAGGTACGCGACACCTTCATCGTCGTTTACCTGGGTTCGCAGCGCCACCACCATTTACTTCATCGCCGCACTCCTATTTGTAACTACATTTGGCTTAGCGCTCGCCCGCGCCCAGCAGCCCTCCGACCACGACCCCATCCTCGACGCCATGCAGCAGGAACTCGACCGCGAGCAGCAGCTACTCCTCCTCCCCGGCATGCAACGTCCCTACTTCATCGAGTACCGCCTCGACGACCTGTCCAGCTACGAGGCCGTCGCGAACTACGGCGCACTCACCAACGAGCAGCAGGGGCATCAACGAGTCATTCGCGTCAACGTTCGAATCGGCTCCTACACCTCCGATAGCTCCTCCGCGCGCGGCGACGGCATCGTCCAGCTCGCCCCGACCGACAATAATCCCGAGGCGCTCCGGTACGCTCTCTGGCTCGCCACCGACGACGCATACAAGACCGCCCTTCGCAACTTCGCCGCGAAGCAGGCCACCCTCAAGCGATTCGAATCCCAGACCCGTGAGCACGACTTCGCCGCGGCCAGGCCCGTCCACCACGTCGAACCTCTCCGCTCCATCAGCATCGATCGGGATGATTGGAAGCATCGCCTCATCGAGGCCAGCGGCCTCTATGCCGCCGCGCCCGAGGTCAGCGACTTCGCCCGCGACGTCCAGTATTCGACCGCTAGCCTCCGCGCCATCGCCGTCAACCGCTACCTCGTCAACACCGAAGAAACGCAGGTCCGGAGCGGATACACCGGCTACCAGGCCAACATCTCGGTCGGTGGACAAGCCGCGGACGGCATGCGCCTCGGACGCGACAACGGCTCGGTCGCGGCGACCGCCCGCGAACTCGAGTCAGCAGCCGCCTTCCGCCAGCGCACCCTCGACGACCTCAAATCCTTCAACCAGCTCCGCAACGCCCCCGTCGTCTCCGCCGACGACTACCACGGGCCCGTCCTCTTCGCAGCCGATGCCGCGTCCGATGTCCTCACCCGTCTCTTCATCCCCAACGTCGAAGCCGACCGTCCCGAGCCCGGAACCACCGCCCGCACCCAGGGCGCCTACAACTCCTCGCTGCACGCCCGCGTCCTTCCCGAGTTCCTCAACGTGACCGACGATCCACTCGAGGCCACCTTCGAGGGCAAGCACCTCCTCGGCGCCTACGAGGTAGACGACGAGGGCGTCGCCGCCCAGCCCACCGAACTCGTCTCCGCCGGCAAGCTCGAAAACTACCTCATCGGCCGCGAACCCGTCCGCGACTTTTCCATCTCCAACGGCCACGGCCGCGCCGCCCCCGCCCAGCCTCCCAGATCGCACGCCGGCGTCACCCTCTTCAAACCCATCCCCGGCCCCGGCGGCAGGCTCCTCACCGACGCCGAGATGAACGACCGCCTGCTCGCCCTCGCCAGCGAGCAGAAGCGCGATGTCTACGCCGTCGAAACGCTCGGCGGTGAACTCGTCCCCCGCCTCCTCTTCCGCGTGCACCCGGATGGATCCCGAGAGCTCGTCCGCGGAGCCACCTTCGACGAAGTAGACAACCGCAGCCTCCGTTCCTCCGTCATCGCCGCCGGTGGAACGCCGTGGATCAGCAACTCTCTGGGCCCTATCCCGCAGACCACCATCGCCCCCGCACTTCTCTTCGACGATGTCGTCATCAAGCGCGCCACCGAGGAGCAGCAGAAGCTGCCCTTCTACCCTCCCCCTCCCATAGACCGGAGGTAGACCTCACCCATGCACACCGACCTCCGCACCCTTCAGATCGCCTCCATGGCCATCGTCTTCGCGCTCATCTTCTCCGCGCGCCTCGTCAAAGGCCATCCCCGCCCCACCCCCGCCGGGCTCTCCTTTCCGCTCAAGCCCCTCGTCGTCTTCTCCCGCGCCTTTGCGCTTCCCCTCTACTTCCTGCTCTTCGCCTACCCGCTCTGGATCTCGCGCCAGTCCATCCCCGTCTGGCTGCTCGTCCTGCTGCTCGTCTCCCTCCTCTTCGGCCTCTACCAGTACCCGGGCACCATCGTCCTCACCCCGACCGCCGTGATCCAGCGCTTCTGGCTTCGCGCGCAGAAGTCCATCACCTACCCCGAGATCATGACCGTAGCCGCAGCCCGCGGCGGAGCCGTCACCACCGTCCTCGGCGATAACCGAGTCACCATCACCCACACCTTCAACCACGCCGGCTCATCCGAGTTCCGCACCGAACTAGCCCGCCTCTCCGGCAAACAAATCTCCCGCTGACCCTGTCCTGTTCCCTGTTCCCTGTTCCTCAGTCCGTCCGCGTCAGGTAAGGCTGCGCCTCATCCGGCAGATGAATGCTGTCCGCAACCTCCGCCGCATGCTCCCGGTCCGCAATCTTCGGATTGATCCGCACCCAGTGGCCCGTCGGCCCCGGAAACTCAATCACCTTCGCCCCCGGATACCGCTGCAGCAGATCCAGCTTCTCCTGCACCGCGTCCCCCTCCGTCAGAAACGCACCTACCTGCACACACCACCGCCCACCCGGATATGTATTCACCTTCAGCGGCGGCGCCTGAAACGCCTCCACCCGCACCTTCACCACGCCCGCCCGATACACGCCCGTCACCTTCGCCGCCGCCAGGCTCAGATCGATGATCCGCCCGCGCACAAACGGTCCACGGTCCGTGATCCGCACCACCGCACTCTGCCCATTCGTCAGGTTCGTCACCCGCACCACCGTCCCTAGTGCCAGCGTCAAGTGCGCAGCCGTCATCGCATTCTGGTCGTACACCGTCCCATCGGCACCCTTGCGCCCCGCGTAGGGAGGCCCATACCAGCTCGCCAGTCCCATCTCCGTCTCAAACGGCTCTCCATGGGTCTCGAGCGGCAGCGGCCCCGGGCTCAGACTCCCACTCGCCGTTCCCGAAGACCGCCCAGCCCCAGACCTCCCCACCCCGACCGTCCCGTCATCGCCCACCACCCTTCCATCCGCACGCACCGCACCCGGCCTACCCGCCCGCCCCGAGCTCGCACTCACTGGGGGCGGCGGTGGACGGTACGTCTGCCGCGTCTTCTTGTGACACCCCGACATCGCCAGCAGGAGCACCGGCAGCGCCGCCAGGGCAAGGCGCCGCTCCATCACGGCCGCCCGTCGTTCCTTCCTGAGGGCGGTGTACCCGACGGCGGCACCGGCGGTGTCGACGGCGGCGGTGACCCCTGGCGGCGGTTGTCCATCCTCTCCGCCAGCTTGTGCAGCTCGGCCGCCGCTACCCGCAGTGCCTCCGATCCATTCTTCCGCACGTCCGGAACCACCTCGTCGTTGATGTACGTCACCACCCGCCGAAGCTCCTCCTCCACCCGCTCCCCAGCCTCCTTCAGCTGCTCCTCCCAACCGCGTCTCGTCCCATCTCCTGGCATCGGCACACCTCTCCACCTTGAGTATTCCTACGCAAAATTCCGAAAGTCAACGTAAACCGCGCGCATCTCGATCCCAGTTCCTCTCTGGTAACCCGAGAGTCCAGCCTGTCCCTCCATCTCCCCCGTACAACTCCCACCCCTCCCCACGCGTCCGTCACTGAGGGAGGGCGCATCCGACCGCGCCTCCGTCGCGAATCCCACCCGCGTCCAAAACGTGCACCGGAATCCTCGAGGTCAATTTGCCGTCTTCCCGCATCCATGGGTCAATCTCCGCCCGCCGGTTCTCTCCCCTGCTCCCCCTTGCTACGTTCGTCTCCCTCGCTCTCCCCGGGCTTGCTCTCCCCGCCCAGATGTCGCCAGTCTCCGCTCGCGCCACGTTGACATCCGAAGCCGTACCCGCCCCATCCCACCCGTCGCCACCTGACCTCGCCGCTCTCGCGCCCCTCCCAGACTCACCCGGTTCAACCCTCGTCTCAGGCTCCTCGACCCCAGACGACCTACCTTCCTCATCCAGCACCTCCGTCCCTGACCTCTCTGGCTTCGCCCCTGCCCCCGGCGCAGCCGGTCAAAACGTCCATTCCACGGTCAGCACCCCAGCCGGTCGGTCCGACAAGTACATCGCCCCCGGCCAGCAAGCGCCGTCGCTCACCTCCGGCGACAAGGTCCGCCTCGGCCTCAAGGATGCCGTCTCGCCCTTCGCCTTCTTCGGCTGGATCTCCTCCGCCGCCTACTCCCAGGCCATCAATAGCGTCCCCAACTACGGCCAGGGCTGGGTGCCCTTCGCCCAGCGTTTCGGTGCGTCCGCCGCTCGCGCCTCCACCGAGGGCGTCCTCTCAGACTCCGTCTTTGCCCCCGTCTTCCACGAAGATCCCAGGTACTACCGGCTCGGTCCCGGCCACAGCTTCGTTCACCGCACCCTCTACTCCGTCTCCCGCGTCGTGATCACCCGCGCCGACAGCGGCCGCGCCACCCCCAACTTCTCGCTCGTCGCAGGCAATGCAGCCGGCTCCATCCTCACCAACGCCTACTACCCGCAGGCCAATCGCAACGTCAAAGACACCGCACAGACCTTTGCCGGATCCATCGGCGGATCCGCCCTCGGCTTCTTCGTCAGTGAGTTCCTCTCGGACACCCTCAGGGTCGTCCACCTGTCGAAGTCCGAGTAAAGTGGGGTAGCCTCGGGTTTCCAACCTGAGCACGTACCAGTACGTACCCCACACGTATGCAGGAGGAACTCGCTCTGCCGCCGCCCCGGGCCCTCTTCGCCTCCCTCCTCGCCGCCGGTTCCGCCCTGTGCCCGCTCAGAGCCACGGCACAGACACCTTCACTCCTTCCCGTCGCACCCCCGCCGCAACCTATCCAGTCCCCGCAGCCCCAAGCCCCGCAGCCCCAGGTCCCGCAGCCAGAGCCAACCTCGCCCGCCCCGGAACTCCCCCCCAATCCCCCCATCAGCCCTTCCACTCCAACCTCCATCTTCCCTGACGATCCCCTCCCAGCCTCGCAGGACGTCGTCGCCGCCGCCCACTTCGCCTTCCGAGCGACCGGCGATCCCGCCCCCTCCAACGTCGACGGCGCCTCCCCCCTCGCGCGCGTCAACCTCGACCCCGGCCCCTACACCCGCATGCAGCAGAGACGAACCCTCCTCCTCTCCGATCAGCGATTCCTCAACCAAGAGGTCTCCATCCCCCTGAACTCGCCCCAGAAAGCCTTCCTAGCCGCAACCGACATCGCCGACCCCGGCAACCTCGCCGTCATCGCCGTCTCCTCCGCCATCTACACCTTCGCCAATCCTTCCAGCGCCTACGGCCCCGGCGTCTCCGGCTTCGGCCGAAACTACGGCTACGCCCTCGCGCAGGATTGCACCGCCGAACTCCTGGGTACGTGGCTCATCCCCTCCATCGCCCGCCAGGACCCTCGCTACGACCGCATGCCCGGAGCCCCCACCGGCCGCCGCATCCTCCACGCCCTCGCCCACACCGTCGTCACCCAGCACGACGACGGCTCCACCATGCCCAACTACGCCACCCTCCTCACCTATCCCATCTCCGCCGAGATCGCCAACCTCTACGTCCCCGGCCTCCATACCAGCAGCGCTTCCACCGCCAAACGCGTCGTCATCGGCCTCGCCTCCGATCCCGCCGACGCCCTCATCGGTGAGTTCCTCCCCGACCTCGCCCGCCGCATCCACATCCGCGTCACCTTCTTCCAGCAAATAATCAACAACATCAACGCCGACCACCCTCTTTGAATGAATTCGCCTCTGCGTTTCGTTCCAATCTTCCTTTGTCATCCTGAGCGCAGCGCGAACGAGCCCGCTTCTCTACCCAACACTGAACCCCGCCCCCACCCCTGTCTTCCTGAGCGCAGCGAAGGTTGCCAAACCCTGAACCCCACCTACGAAACTGTAAACTTACGACCATGCCCGTCCGCCTCCCGCTCCTCTCAGCCGCCGCCCTCGCCGCCGCGCTCCTCTCGCCACACCTCAGCGCCCAGCCCCCCGCGCCCGCCTCCGCCGTCGCAACCCCACCCGCAGCAGCCCCCGCCCACTTCGACGTCAAGGCCCATTACCTCAAGCACGAGTTCCACATCCCCATGCGCGATGGCGTCAAGCTCTTCACCACCGTCTACACCCCGCGCGAGACCGCGCACCCCTACCCCTTTCTCATGACGCGGACCTGCTACAGCGTCGCCCCCTACGGCGAAGACAAGTACCCGCCGCAGATCGGTCCGTCGCGCTCCTTCATGGAATCCGGCTACATCTTCGTCGATCAGGACGTCCGCGGCCGCTTCGGCTCCGAAGGCAGCTGGCAGGAGGTCACACCCCACATCGACCACCCCACCGGCATTCAGCACGATGAGTCCACCGACATGTCCGATACCGTCGACTGGCTGCTCAAGAACGTCCCCAACAACAACGGCCGGGTCGGCATCCTCGGCATCTCCTACCCCGGCTTCTACGTCTCCGCATCCATCATCGATTCGCACCCCGCCATCAAGGCCGCCAGCCCCCAGGCCCCCGTCACCGACCTCTACAATAACGACGACGCCTACCACAACGGCGCCCTCATGCTGGAAGCCAACGACTTCTACCTCTCCTTCCGCCCCCAGCAAAATCCAACCCCCGAGACCCGCGGCGGCGCACGCCCCGAACGCCCCGACAAGCCCTACGCCTCGAAGGACGCCTACGTCGCCTTCCAGGCGCTCGAGCCCCTCTCCAAAGCGCGCGCCTTCATCCATAATCCCTACTTCGACGAGACCATCGACCACCCCACCGACGACGCCCACTGGCACGAACGCGACATCTCCCGCCACCTCCACAACATCCACGCTGCAGTCCTCACCGTCGGTGGTCTCTTCGACGCCGAAGACCTCTCCGGCCCCTGGAAGACCTTCGACGCTATCGCCGCCCAGAGCCCCTCCACATCCAACCAGATCGTCGTCGGCCCCTGGTTCCACGGCGGTTGGAGCCGCGCCGACGGCAACCACATCGGCGAAGCCCGCTTCGGCTCCGACACCGGCGATTACTTCCGCGAGCACATCCAGCTGCCCTTCTTCGAGCACTTCCTCAAGGACGGCCCCGACCCCAAACTAGCCAAAGCCACCGTCTTCGAGACCGGATCCAACCAGTGGCGCTCCTACCCCGCCTGGCCCCCGCCCTCCGCCGCCAAACGCATGCTCTACCTCCAGCCCGGCGGCAAGCTCTCCTTCGACCCACCCACGTCAACCCCCGCCAGCGCAACTGCCAGCAGCTCAGCCCCCAGCAGCTCAGCCCCCAGCAGCTCAGCCCCCAGCAGCTCAGCCTTCGACCAGTACATCTCCGACCCCGCCCATCCCGTCCCCGAGGTTGGATACGCAGCCGCCCCCGGCCCCGAGCGCGAATACATGACCGCCGACCAGCGCTTCGCCTCGAAACGCCCCGACGTCCTCGTCTACCAGACCGACCCGCTCACCGCGCCCGTCACCTTCGCCGGTCCCATCACCGCGAAGCTCCACGTCTCCACCTCCGGCACCGACTCCGACTTCGTCGTCAAGCTCATCGACGTCTACCCCGACACCGTCGCCCCGCCCAAATCCGCCGCCATCGCCCCCCGCCCCCGCGACGTCGAAGCTCCCGCAACCCTCCTCGCCGGCTACCAGCAACTCGTCCGCGGCGAGCCCATGCGCGGCAAATTCCGCCACAGCTTCACCCAACCCGAACCCTTCACCCCCGGCAAGCCCGAGGCCGTCGACCTCTCATTGATTCAGGTCAACCACACCTTCCTCCCCGGCCACCGCATCATGGTCCAGGTCCAGAGCAGCTGGTTCCCCCTCGTCGATCTCAACCCCCAGACCTTCGTCGACATTCCCAAGGCAACACCCGCCGACTTCAAGCCCGCGACCGAGCGCATCTACCATTCCGCCCAGCTTCCCTCCGGAATCGAAATTTATTTGCTGCCTCCCTCTGGCAGCCCCCCACCATCTTCCCCAACCGGCAACTGAGGTCGGCACCCCCGTTCAGCACCACAGGGCGCCGTTCAATGCACGCAGGCGCCGCTCAACCGCTCCCGCTTCATTCGAGGCACAGACCTAAGTAGTCTTGTTTGAGGCGTTAGCGGCTCCGGTTCCACCCGCGAGAGGCCCAGGGAACCAGCAACCATACTCCCTCCGCTGCAATCAGATGGATACGCTAAGAACGACGCGCACGCAAAAAAGGCTGAACACAGCCGATCTCAGGAGAACAGAGACACTATGCCAAAGGCATCCAAGCTAGCCGAGAAAGCTCTCACCGTCGCCGCTAAAGGTGGCTGGGCCCTCTTCAGCAAGCTCAACTCGTTCAGCCCCAACGCCAGCTTCACCCCCCGGTGGAGCGACAAGCCGCTGCTCAAGAGCTATCAGAAGGAGAAGCCGCCCCTCGGCTGGCCACGCACCACCGACTCCCTCTGCCCGCGTTGCATCCCCGAGATCCGCCAGCAGATCGTCGACGGCAAGCTCCCCCACGAGATCCTCCTCAACGAAAAAGTCGGCGAGATCAAGGCTCAGATCATCGAGCGCGACGGCCAGATCCTCATGGTCAAGGACTGCCCCATCCACGGCCACTTCGAAGACGTCATGTCCATCGACACCGCCTTCTTCAAGCACCTTGAAGAGGTCTTCCCCGGCCGCGACATCCGCGCCCACAATGACGAGAAGCTGCACAACCACGGAACGTCCACGGTCACCCACGGCCGCGGCTCGGTCCTTACCATCGATCTCACCAATCGCTGCAACATGATGTGCGATCCCTGCTTCATGGACGCCAATCAGGTCGGCTTCGTCCACGAACTCACCTGGGACGAGATCAAGACCATGCTCGACAACGCCGTCACCATCAAGCCGCGTCGTCAGATGTCCGTCCAGTTCTCCGGCGGCGAGCCCACCCTCTCCCCCTACTTCCTCGACGCCGTCGCCTACGCCCGCAAGGTCGGCTACACCAGCGTCCAGGCCGCCACCAACGGCATCGAGTTCGCCAAGTCGAAAGAGTTCTCCCGCGCCGCCGCCGAGGCTGGCCTCCGCTATGCCTACCTCCAGTTCGACGGCATCGGCAACGCTGCCAACTCGCACCGCAAGGTCGGCAACTCCTTCGACGTAAAACTCCAGGCCATCCACAACCTCCACGAGGCCGGCGTCGACATCGTTCCCGTAACCTGCATCATCAACGGCATCAATAACGAGCAGGTCGGCCGCATCATCGAGTTCGCCCTCGACAACCCGAAGAAGATCAACTTCCTCTCCTTCCAGCCCGTCTCCTTCACCGGCCGTGACGAAGAGGTCTCGGACGAACGCCGCATCGCCCAGCGCTACACCCTCTCGCACCTCGCCCACGACGTCAAGAATCAGACCGGCCTAGGCGAACCTGTCCGCGACTGGTTCCCCATCTCCTTCATGTCCACCTTCTCCGACTGGGCCGATCTCGTCCACGGACCGAATCGCGACTGGGGCCAGCTCTCCTGCGGCTGCCACCCCAACTGCGGCATCGGCATGGCGCTCATGATCGACAAGGAAACCAAGGAAGCCGTTCCTGTCACCGCCTTCCTCAACGCCGATCGTCTTGCAAAAGACATCGCGCGTGTGAATGACGCCGCCCGTGGCAAGTACCTCACCATGCTCGGCGCCGGTCTCGCACTTCTTCGCAACTACGACCCCACCATGGCGCCGACCCACTTCCGGATCGCCGACCTCCTCACCAAGTTCGACAAGTGCTTCGGCGCGACCGGCCGCAACTACGGCAAAGTCACCGCCGACCGGACCATGGAAGATATCGCAAAACGCCGCGGCGATCGCTGGAACTTCCTCTTCATCGCCGGCATGTGGTTTCAGGATCTCTTCAATTACGACTTCCGCCGCACCGAGCAGTGCATCATCCCCTACGCCACCCAGGAGGGAGAGATCTCCTTCTGCGCCTACAACACCGGCGTCGGCTGGCGCAACATCATCGAGAAGATGCACATGACCTCCACCCTCACCAAGTGGTACGAGGAGCACGGTCGTCATGAGATCTTCGCCGGCGGTAAAAAGGTCGGCCTTGAAAAGGAGTCGTCCTACGACCTCGTCCTCAACCAGGCCCACGTCGACTCCGCCGCAAACGATACCTTCGAAAAGTCCGGCGTCGCCAAGAACGCCCGCGAGGAGAAGGTCCGCGCCCGCGATGCAAAGCTCAAGCAGGACGCCGAAAACGCCCGCATGGCCAAGCTCTACCGCAAGGAAATCCTCCAGGAACCCGACCAGCCTGGCGGATTCATCGCCCTCGGCGACATCGGCGGCCTGGGCTCCACGACGTCCGGCATCCAACCCGCGAGCCCAATCGCCTCAGCCCCCAAAGCCGAGGTAGTCACCAACATCGAAGAGCCCGTAGCCGGCGACTAAAACTCCCGCAGATGTCTCTCAAACAACACAGGGGCCGCCAGCAATGGCGGCCCTTGTTGTGCAACATATGATTCTGCGACTCTTCCATAACTACGGATATCTGGCCAAGATTGGCTAGCTCCGGGCATGCATCTCACCGCACATGGACTCGCTCCTTGGTCTATCCAAGACAGTTATCGAATACCTTGCCAGAGCGGTAGAGTTCGCCGCCGCCCTCATCATTGGTCTCGCCGCCCTTGAGGCCACGATCAAGTCCCTCATCCTCTTTGTCCGCCCCGCGGCTCCTGCAGAGCAGAAGATCCAGGTGCGCCTTACCTTCGCTCGTTGGCTCGCCGTTGCCCTTGAGTTCGAACTCGCCGCCGACATCCTCAACACCTCCGTCACACCCACCTGGTCCGACATCGAAAAGCTCGCGGCGATCGCCACCCTCCGTACAGCGCTCAATTACTTCCTCGAGCGTGAAATCGATCAAGAATCTAAGCCAGCACAGCGAGCCGCCGAACAGACCACCCTGGGCCCCGACGCTTCGCCCGCAGTAGCCTCAGATGCCCGCCACTAACGCCATCACCCTCGGTGGCAGCATGATCGAACTCCTCGCCGCATTCGTCATCGTCGTGCATGTCTTTCGCGCGCTCACCTCCATTGTCAGGACGCGCTCGAGCGATCAGGCGCGCCTCCTCATCGCCGAAGGTGTGCTCGCGGCGCTAAGCTTCTCCGTCGCCGGAACCCTCCTCAAGACCATCGCCCTCCAGAGCTGGCCCCAGATCCGCATGTTCGCCTTCGTCCTTCTCCTCCGAACGCTGCTCAAACGTGTCTTCCAGTGGGAGCAGCGCGCCATCAGGAGGCGTTCGGCTACCTCTACCTCCGCCATTTAGCGGCTGCCATCTGCTGTTTCGATGGTCATTCCGAAAGCAGCCATCGTAGCTTCCCACACTTCGAGGGGGGGCGAGGCCTAGACTCCACCAACTCCACCCCAAGCCGCTCAAAATGCCTCCGGTTCAGAGTCGCCACTCGCAATCCATGCACCTGCGCCGTCGCCGCAATCAAGGCATCCCCGAGCTCTGGCGTATGACCCGACCTGGCGCTTCGGGCAACTAGGCGACCGCAGGCGTCTGCAACTACGAGATCAATCGGCAGGATACGGTCTGCGAAACTGGGTAAGAGAAACTCGCCCATCCAGCGTTGCAAGCCTTCACGCTTCGCGCCCGCCGGAGCTACCTGAATTCCGTAGCGCAACTCATGCACGGTAACAACGCTAAGCCCCATCTCGGAAAGCCTGCTCTGCTGCCACCAATGAGCGACCTCGGAGTCCGGCCTGGGTTTTCTCGTCTGCGACACGACACTTGTGTCGATGACAAATTTCAAAACTTCGCCTGCCGGACTTTGCCTCTGACCCTCGGAAATTCGTAGTCGAAACGCAACTCGGCGGAGGGACGTAGGGCATCCCACGCCGACTGCGCCGGAGCTTTCATTGCAACCATACCTTTGCTCTTCGTACGCTCCTCCAACTCCTCTTCCGTTAACAAGACGAAAGTCTTCTTCCGCCGCTGCACCAGCTGCGGCCCTTCAGTCTCAGCCTTATCCAGCACCGCACTGAACTTTGCCTTCGCCTCCGTCGCCCCCCATCTCTCCATACCGCACCTCCAGCAAAACAACCATCATAGTCATTTCGCAACGGTAGCAACCCCCGTCCCAACATCCACTCCCCAAACCTCAGGCCTCGGCAACCGCATCGCCCCGCCCCCAACCTCCACCGGCATCCACACATACCGCGAGTCCCAAAGCTCCTTCGGCTTCCACACATCCCCCACATAAATCACTGTCGTATTCGATCCCGTCGTCTTCGATCCATTTCTCTTCGACCCCGTCACCTTCACCAGCATCGAGCTCTGCGATCCCCACGTATCCGCCGACCCCGGCGCCAGCTCCTTGAACTCGCTCCACGGCCCCTGCAGCGCCTTTGCCGTCGCATACACATTCGGGTTCGGCTTCCATCCCGTCATGTGCGACCCGATCACGTAATACAGCCCCTCGTACCGCACCAGCGCCCCACCCTCGAGTGGCGCCTTCACAAACGCCGTCTCCGTCACATCCATCCCGTCGTCCTTCAGCCGCGCGATGTAAAACCCCTTCGTCGGCCGGCTCTCAAAGATCAGGTAGTTCGCCCCGTCGTCATCCACAAACTGCCCGATGTCCCGGCTCTCCTGCCCCAGCGTCCGAAAGTGCTTGGCAAACGTGTACGGCCCATCCACCTTGTCGCTCACCGCCACCCCCCACCTCTGCCGCCTTGTATCCCGCATCCGCATGAAAATACATCACGTACTTTCGTGTCTTCGCCACCCAGAAGACCTTCGGCCGCTCCAGGATCCAGTCGCCCCCAAACTTCGCCTTCATCTCCTCCGGCTCACCTAACGACAGCACCCTCCCCCGCGACTCCCAATGCACCAGGTCGCGCGACCGGTAGCAGCTCACATACCGCAACGCCGGATCCAGCCCCGCAGCAGCAACAGGCGTCCGGTCCTCCCCAAACCAGAACCACTCCGCGCCCACCTTCAGGATCCCGCCCCCATGCGCCTGGATCACCTGCCCCGCCGTATCCCGCCAAATCTCGCCCGGCCTCACCAGCCCGTCTGCCAGAGCCGCAGTCGGCCAGAACAAGCTCAGCATCATCGCCAGTACAGGTACCCGCCGCACGCTCATCCCTCTAACCTAGCGCATCGCTCCTCTCGCGCAGTCCTGGCGAAGACAGAAAAGGCTCCGCATCGCGGAGCCTCTCCCATCCCACTCATACCCTTACATCCCGCGACTGAACCGGCTCACATGCCGCCGCCCGCGCCCACGCACCGTGCGCAAGCTGCTGAACCCGCCAAACTGCCACTCCCTCACCGGTCCCACATCCACATGCACAAACTGGCTCAGCGGATAATACCCAACACCGCCCGCGCCCAGCATCAACGCCGCATTCCGCAGCATTAGCGTCGACACACCCGGCACCCGGATGTCGATCGCCTTCGACAGCATATGCTGGCTGTGCTCGGCCACCCCCGTCGACGCCGATCGCGTCCTCAGGAACGAATTGCTCTCCGGAGTCCGGTAGCCGCACACAATATCGATCACTCCATTTGTCCGCCCCAACCCCGCCATCAACGAATGCAGGAGATCGAACTCCTTCGGATCGTAGTCAGCCTCCGCCTCCGTCCGGTGATCGCGAAGAAACAGGTTCAGCTTCTCCATCGCGTCCGGCAGATACACGTTCCCCACCCGGTACACCACGTCCAGACTCTCGCCCGTGTGCAGATGGTGCAGGTGCAGCGCGTACCTGTTGCCCAGCCCCGGCATCGCACCCGCCATCTCCCCCGGTGTCCCCACGACACCCTCGGTCGGCATACCTGAAGCCAAGACCCTCGAACCCGTCCCCGCCAGACCCGTCCCCGGCAGACCCATCATCACGGCCGCAGCCGCAGCCGCCACCCAAATCCTTTGCCCCATCCGCATCCTTTGCTTCCCCCGTATCCAAGTAACCGAATCTCTCAGCCCCAATGCCGATCAGCAGATCACATTCCGTTCCCTCTAGTTTACCCCGGATGGACTCCATGACATCCACCTCGGGACAACCTCCTATGTAACTTTTGTGTCATAGCTGATTCCCCCAAACGTCCCCCTCAGGTCCCGCCTTTGTGTCACGCTTGCTCTATGCATCTCTCTCCCCACGAGATCCGTGTCCTCGGCGTCCTGATCGAAAAAGAGATCGCAACGCCGGAACTCTACCCGCTCTCGCTCAACTCCCTCCAGGCCGCCGCCAACCAACGCTCCTCCCGCGATCCCGTCCTCGATCTCTCCGAAGAAGAGATCCGCCAGGCACTCCACGCCCTCGAAGATCTCGGCCTCGTCCGCCCGACCCGCGACTCCCGCGTCGCCAAGTACGAGCACCGCGCCCGCACCGTCCTCAACCTCCGCCGCGACGAAACCGCCATCCTCTGTCTGCTCCTCCTCCGCGGTCCCCAAACCCCCGGTGAACTTCGCTCCCGCGCCGACCGCCTCCACACCTTCGACGACCTCGCCGCCGTCACCGCCACCCTCGATCGCCTCGCCTCCCGCCCCCCCATCTCCCCAACCGACCAGGCCCCCACAGATCGCGCCACCGACCAAACCCCCGACCAGACTGGCCCCCTCACCACCCTCCTTCCCCGCCATCCAGGAGCCCGCGAGTCTCGCTACGCCCACCTCCTTGGCGACCTCCGCGAGGCGCCGGCCCCCTCCCCTCCTGCACCGATCCACAATCCGCGAGACCCATCACCGCTCCCCGCCCATAGCCTCGCCGCCCTCCACGCCGAACTCCTCAACCTCCGCGAGACCATCTCCTCTCTCGATCGGCGCATCTCCCATATCGAGCACAGTCTCTCCGTCTCCCCCGCCGGGGAGTAACCTCAGATACGCGAAAGCTGCCGATGCCGGAAAAGTTCATCTCCGACCAGACTTCGACGCGCGGCGCCGCACCCGATCCTCCACAGACGGTGCGCTCCCCTAGCTTCGCCGCGCTCCTCGACGCCTGCCCCGACGCCATCATCGCCTTCGATCGCGACTTCCGCATCACCTACGCCAACCCCCACGCCATCCGCGTTAGCCATCTCGGCCCGAACGGCTCCCTCGGCCAGACGTACTGGGACCTTCGACCCGACATCCGCGGCACCCTCCTCGAGGAAAACTTCCTCTGCGTCATGCATCTCCGCGAGGCCCGCCGCTTCGAATTCTTCTACCCGCGCTTCGACCTCTGGGTCGATGTCCAGGCCTTCCCGCACGAGGACGGAATCGCCGCCTTCTACAAAGACATCACCGCCTCCAAACATGCCGTAGAGACCCGTGATTCCAACGCCATCAAGCTGCAGCAGGTCATGGCGGCAACCCCGGATGCCATCCTCGTCCTCGACCGCCATTGGAAGTTCACCTTCGCCAACCAGCGCGCCATCGATCTCCTTCACTCGGGTCCGCTTGTCGGAGAAGACCTCTGGCAGCTCTTCCCCGGAAATCGCAGCGAGCCGTACTTCTCCCACTACCACCGCACCATGTCCGAACGCCTCCCCACCGAGTTCGAGGCCTTCTACCCCGATCCCCTCCACCTGTGGTTCCGCGTCTCCTGCCGCACCTTCGGCGACGACGGCCTGATCCTCTTCTTCTCGGATGTCACCATCCGCAAGGCAGCGGAAGAGCGCCGCGACGAACTCACCCGCCGCTTCGATCAGGTCCTCAGCGCCACCACCGACGGCATCCTCTCCGTAGATCGCGACTGGCGCCTGCTGTTCGCGAACCGCCGCGCCACCGAGTTGCTCGCGCCTATCGGTCGCATCATCGGGCTGAACATCTGGGAGCGCTTCCCCGGTATGCTCTTCTCCGGCTCCCCCTTCGTCGAAAACTACCATCGCGCCATGGACGGACGTGTCTCCTCCGCCTTCGAAGCCTTCTATCCAGCCCCGCTCGACCGCTGGTTCCGCATCGAAACCCAGCCGTCGCCCGATGGCATCATCATCTTCTTCCGCGACATCACCGCCGATCGCCTCTCCATCGACGCCATCCGTACCAGCGAAAATCGCTACCGAGCGCTCACCGAGGTCAATCCGCAGCTCATCTTTACCAGCGATCCCTCCGGCAACATCACCTTCGCCAACCAGAGCCTTCTCGACTTCCTCGAAATGTACACTCCCGAGCCCGGCAGGGAGCCCGAGTGGCTCTCGCGGATCTCGCCCGAAGACCGCGATCGGGTCACGAACGGTTGGATCCACTCCCTGCGGACCGGAACCAAATTCACCGGGCAGGCACGCGTCCTCCGCGCCACCGACCAGCAGTACCGCTGGCTCGATATGACCGCCCTCCCCATCCGCGACGGCTCCGGACATGTGCAAAGCTGGCTCGGCGTCGCCTCCGATATCCACGAACAAAAGTCCGCCAGCGAAGCTCTCGCCGCCAGCGAAGCCCGCTATCGCATCCTCACCGACCTCAACCCGCAGTTCATCTGGATGGGAGCGCCCGACGGCCAGATCACCTATGCCAACCAGCGCTTCCTCGAGTACATCGGCCCCCAGCACACACCCGACGCCACCGGCGCTTGGATCGAAGCCTTCGATCCTGCCGACCGCGATAGCGTCCTCGAAGTCTGGACAGCATCCGTCGTCACCGGAACCGACTACGACATCGAAGCTCGGCTCATCCACGACGCCAGCGGCTCCCCGCGCTGGTTCCGCCTGCGCGCTTCTCCCGTCCGCGACGAGTCCGGCGCCATCCTCCATTGGCTCGGCGTCGCCATCGATATGCATGAGAGCCGAACCTTCGCCGAGGCCCTGCACCAGAAACAGCTCGAAACCGAGCGGCAGCGCGCGGAACTCGAATCCATCTACCAAACCACCCCCATCGGACTCGCTCTCTTCGATCCCGTCAGCTTCCGCTACCTCCGCATCAACGACGAACTCGCCAGGATGATGGGCCTGCCCAAAGAAGAGATCATCGGCAGATCGGTCCTCGAAGTCTCCGGCATCGCCTCCGTCGGTGAGCTCTTCCGCCAGGTCTCCACCGGCATACCCGTCCGCGACTACATCATGGAAGGCGAACTGCCATCGCGGCCCGGCGTCACCCGCACCTGGAACGTCAACTACTTCCCCGTCTACGACAGCTCCGGTGCCATGACCGGCATCACCAGCGCGTCGCTTGAGATTACGCAGCAGAAGAAGACCCAGGCCGCCCTCATCCAGAGCGAAAAGCTCGCCGCCGTCGGCCGTCTCGCCAGCTCTATCTCGCACGAGATCAACAACCCGCTCGAGGCCATCGTCAATCTCCTCTACCTCATCGGCCTCGACGAAAGCCTCCCCCCGGAGCTCAGCGTCTACGTCCAGATGGCGCAGGCCGAACTCTCCCGCGTCTCCCAGATCGCTACCCAGACCCTCCGCTTCCACCGTCAGGCCGTCGCCCGAACCTCCGTCACCCCCGCCCAGCTCGTCGACGCCGTCCTCAACCTCTACCAGGGACGCCTCTCCAACTCCACCATCAGGGTCAGGGCCTCCTACTCCACCGCGACCCCCATCCTCTGCTTCGAAAACGACATCCGTCAGGTCTTGAATAACCTCATCGCCAATGCCATCGACGCTATGCGCAACGGCGGCCGGCTCCTCGTTCGCGCCCACGACACCACCGAGGCCCCCACCGGCCGTCCCGGCGTTCGCATCACCATCGCCGACACCGGCCACGGCATGTCCGCCAGCACCCGCCTCCGCCTCTTTGAGCCGTTCTTCACCACCAAAGACCTCAACGGTACCGGCCTCGGTCTTTGGATCTCGCACGGCATCGTCCAACGCCACGGCGGTCGTCTCCAGGTCCGCAGCACCCAGCACCCCGTCCACCACGGCACCATAATCACCCTCTTCCTCCCCCGCATCGCACCCTGATCCCGTCCCCGTCCTCTGCATCACGTCCCCTGCCCTGCACCTCCTCGCACACGCCGTCATCCGTGCCGCAGCTCTGTCCTAGTCGAAGCCTGGCCACGCCCGTCCAGTCTTCATCTCCCAACGGAAGAGGGGAGACCCTGGTCTGGTCTCCCCCCTTGCACGAACGTCATTTTGTGATTCAGGGCAACGCTGCTCCGATCCCCTTACCTCCCGCTTAGACCCGCGCCAGCTTGCGGCGAAGCGCGCCGGCGGCGCCGATCAAACCCGTGCCCAGCAGAATCAGGCTCGGTGGCTCCGGCGTCTGCGCCGTTCCGATAAACTCCTGCGGCTGGCCCGCAGTCCATCCCGTCTGGTCCGAGGTCGGCTGCTACAACGAGAAGCCAGCAAAGAAGCCGGAGTCGATCAGGCTCTCATCCATCGCCATGGTCAAACCCGTGGAAGCGAGAGACTTCGCCGTGGCGTCAAAACCTGTCTGCCCATTCACGTCCGTCGGATCGAAAATGTCCCACGCCGCATATTGGAGATCGGCATTCGAGTAGTTCCCCACCTGCGAGTAGATCCAGGCCGCCGCACGGTAGTTGGTCGAGCTCTGCGACGCGTCCATGGGAACGCCCGAGACCGTCACGTCCCATATCTCATTGAAGGTAATCGTTCGGTCGATATTGAGGCACATCAGTGGCGTCAGCTGCGATGCTCCATTGATGCTGAAGTTGTACGGATAGACATCCTCTCCGCCTACATTCTGATGACTGTCAGACACGAACTTTAATGAATCCGCGCATGCTGGGAGAGTGGAAGAAACAAGGCCGGCAGAGAGAGCAAGAACTGCAATGAACCTCTTCAAGATATTTCTCCATGTGCTCGCTCAAGGCGAACAGAATGTAAGCTCCGGCAATCCCTTTCTGCCTCGGGGCAGAGAGATGCTCGGACGCGTTGATGTTGGTGTGCACGGGTCGAGTCACACGTGATCAAACTCGCAACTTGGAAGGTCTCAGGAGGTAGCAGGAGATCTTTGCGGAGAAAGTTGCTGTTCAACACTGCAAGATATTGCAACTTGAAGGCCAACCTGCGTCGTTGCCCTTACACGCATAAATGGCCCAAATCAGCCATACACCGTCCAGCAACCCCCACGTCACCCTCCCATGTTGCCCTTTCCAAAAAAGGCAAGAGAGAACACAGCCTCCAAGGTGGCGAAACCTCTTCCACCATCGCTACCTTGAAGTCCAAGCCACAACACTGAGTCGATCCGCCCGAAACCGGTCCCACACGCCAACCCCACACCGGGCGCCCCCTCACTTCATCACCGCACGCCCCACGCGCACCCCGGCGACTTCTATCCCCCATTCGCCACCCGTCAGACCGTCAAAACCTCCTTCTCCTTCGCCCGGAACAGATCCTCGATGCGCCGGATCTCCGCATCCGTCAGCTGCTGCACCTCATCACTCGCACGCTTCTCATCATCGGCCGAGATCAGCTTGTCCTTCGCCGCTTTCTTGATGTGCTCGTTACCATCGCGCCGGATATTCCGGATCGCCGTCTTGTGATCCTCCAGCGTCTTGTTCAGCTGCTTCACCACATCCTTGCGCCGCTCCTCCGTCATCGCCGGTATCGGCACCCGGATCACCTTTCCGTCGCTCATTGGGTTCAACCCCGTCCCCGACGTCCGGATCGCCTTCTCGATCGCCGGCGCCATCCCAACGTCGTACGGAGTCACCAGAATCAAGGTCGGCTCCGGCGTCGAGATCTGCCCCATCTGCGCCACCGGCGTATCCGTCCCGTAGTAGTCCACCTTGATCTGGTCGAGCATATGCACGTTCGCCCGCCCCGTCCGCGCAGACGCCAGGTTCGCCCTGAAGTCCTCGACCGACCTCTCCATCCGGCTCTTCAACTCCCCATGCACATCCTTCAAAGCCACAATGCTCGCCATCGCCGATGCCATAAGTCTCCGTTCCTCACGCGCCGCTGCGCCCAAAGCGAATTCTACTGGAACTAAGCCGCCTCAACGCCGATCCAACCCACCCAGCCGCCGGCAAGCCTCCCGCAGATCCTCATCCTTCTTCGCAAAACAGAACCGCAGCAGATCCTCCCCGCGATTCCGCTCCCCCGCCTTCGACCGAAAGAACGCCGACCCCGCAACCGCCGCCACACCCGTCTCCCGCAGCAGCGTCCTCGCCTTCTCCGCCCCCGTTACCCCCGCGATCCGGGATGCATCCGCCAGAATGTAGTACGCTCCATCGGGCACGTCGGGCTCCATCCCCGCCCCCCGCAGCGCCTCCACCAGCATCGCCCGCTTGCCCTCATGGTCCATCGCCAGCCGCGCATAAAACGGCTGCCCTAGCTCCTCCAGACCCGCCGCACACCCATACTGGAACGGAGCCGGCGCACACACGTACGTCAGGTCGTGGAAGTACCCGATCGACCCCACCCACCGCCGGTCCGCCACCAGGTATCCAACCCTCCATCCCGTCACCGAAAACGTCTTCGAAAATCCGCTCATCAGAATCGTCCGCTCCCGCATCCCCTCCATCCAGAACGGGCTCACATGCTCGGCATCGCCATACACAAAATGCTCATAGATCTCGTCCGTCAGCACCAGCAGATCATGCTCCCGCGCAATCTCCCCCAGCCCCTCCAGCTCCGCCCGCGTAAACACCTTTCCCGCTGGATTCGACGGCGTGTTGATCACCATCGCCCGCGTCCGCGCCGTCACCGCCGCCCGCACTCGATCGAGGTCCAGCCCCCATCCCGTCACCCCCGCCGCCGGGGCGTCCATCGCTATGGCCACAGGCACGACCCGCATCGACCGCAGCGTGCTCACGTGGTACCCGTAAAACGGCTCAAACAGCAGCACCTCGTCGCCCGGATTGAAGAGCGCCATCGCCGCCGCATGCAGCGCCCCCGAGACCCCGCTCGTCACCAGGACCTCCCCCTCCGGGTCCACCCGCAGCCCCGGTGCCGACTTCGCCGCGGCCCGCTCCACCTTCGCCGCAATCGCGCGCCGCAGCCGCGCTATCCCGTCCATCCGCGTGTAGATGTTGTGCCCGTCCCGGATCGCCTTCTGCGCCCCCTCCGCCACCACCTCCGGCAGCGGCGTATCGCAAACCCCCTGCGCCAGGTTCACACCGCCCGCCGCATCGCACGCCACACTCATCGCCCGAATCTCCGACTGCAGCACCCGCGGCGCCAGCTCACTCAATCCCCGCATCGCCCCTCTTCCTCCCACGCCGACTATTCTCCCACCTCCGCCTCTTAAGCCTGTCATCCTGAAGCGAAGCGAAGGATCCCCCGCACCGTCCTTGCTCTTCTCCCGCCCCGCCCCTTTTCTTTGTCATCCCTAACCCTCGAGCGTGCGCAGCGAAGAACCCGCTTCCCCACCCCAACGCCCGACCCGCCACACACCCTCACCGCCCAAACTCTGAATCCCGCCCCCGCCCGCGGGACTCCTATCCCAAGCAAGTATCCAGCATCACGCACCTCGGAACCACAGGAGCACACATGCCTCACCTTCTCAAGCTCGACGTCAGCCCCCGCGGCGACCAATCCGTCTCCCGCCGCCTCGGCAAGCAGTTCCTCGCCGACTGGCAGGGGAACCACGCCGGCGCCCAGGTCACCAGTCGCGACCTCGCCGCCAGCAACATGCCCTTCGTCGATCTCCCGTGGATCGCCGGTGCCTACTCCGCCCCCGAGCAGCACACCCCCGAGCAGAAAGGCGCGCTCAAGGTCTCAAACGATCTGATCGCCGAACTCATGGCCGCCGACCACCTCCTCATCACCACCCCCATGTACAACTTCTCCATCCCCGCCGCCCTCAAGGCCTGGATCGACCACATCGTGCGCGTCAACATCACCTTCGCCGTCACCCCCGAAGGCGGCTACAAAGGCCTTATCGAAGGCAAGAAGGCAACCGTCATCACCGCCAGCAGCGGCAACTACGCCCCCGGCGCACCCGCCGAGTCCTACGACCAGGAGATTCCCTACCTCCGCCTCATCCTCGGCTTTATCGGCATCACCGATGTCACCTTCATCCGCGGCGGCGGCACCATGGCCATCTCCACCGGCAAGACAAACCTCGAAGCCTTCACCACTAAACTCGAGCCCGAACTCACCGCAGCCGCTCGGTAAATCGCCTCTCCCGTCTCGCGATGCTCTCCAAGGCGTGGCTCTACCGGCCACTGCTCCCCGTTCCCTTTCGCCACGATCTGCCCTGCTTTCCATCACCGCAGCGGCAGATCGTAGCACCCCAGAAGTCTGAGCCCGCCATCTAACCCCAGACATCTTTCCCAGACATCCCTTCTCGCACAGCCCTGCCCTCATTGCCCACCAGTCGCCTCGCTGCTCTCCCGCAGGCCAGGCGATCCGGCGGCGGAGATCGCGGCGTCAAGGCCCCACTCTCCCACCGTCCGTCCTAAACCCAGTCGAAGAAGCACCTTGCGAGCCCAGCAGACGGTGGCGTACCTGCCCTGCTCAATCCCTTATCCTGAACATAGCGGTAATTTCCATTTCCGGGCCGGACGTACCCGGTGCTCGCCGCCCCAGGCGACCGACCAGGTTTCCTGCCTGCACTAAGTTGCCCGCTTCGAATACTTTACCTGTAAACCACTTGGAATGAGGAACCTACAAGAAGCTCAGGAGCCAGGCTGAACATTCGAGAGACTTTAGCTCACAGGTACCCGGGGGAGGGGTACCTACTTCAGGCCCGTCGACAGTGCCTGCTCATGCGCATGGTAGCTCGATCGAACCAGCGGCCCCGACTCCACGTGCCGGAACCCCATGCCCGTCGCCTCGTGCTTCAGGAAAGCGAACTCCTCCGGTGTGTAAAACCGAGCCATCGGCAGGTGATCCCGGCTCGGCCGCAGATACTGCCCCACCGTCAGGATGTCCACCTTCCGCTCCGCCAGGTCGCGAAACACCGCCAGCAGCTCGTGCATCTCCTCGCCCATCCCGACGATGATGCCCGTCTTGGTCACGATCGTCGCCCCGCTCTCCGCCGCGATCGCCTTGGCGTTCGCCAGGAACCCTAGCGACCGCTCATACCGTCCACCCGACTTCGCCACCCGGTAGAGCCGTGGCACCGTCTCAATGTTGTGGTTCAGGATCTCCGGAGCAGCGGCCACCACCATCCGCAGAGCCTCATCCACACCCTGGAAGTCCGGTGTCAGCACCTCCACCCGGCACCCCGGAGCCTGCCGCCGAATCTCCTCGATCACACTCACAAACGCCCGCGCCGCACCCAGGTTGTCGTCGTCCCGATTCACACTCGTAATCACCGCATGCGCGATCCCCAGCTGCGCCACCGCATACGCCACCCGCGCCGGCTCCCCCTGGTCGATCGGCTCTGGCCGGCCCTTCGGAACCGCGCAAAATCCGCACCGGCGCGTGCACAAATTGCCGAGCATCATGAATGTCGCAGTCTTGTGATTCCAGCACTCGCCGATGTTCGGGCACTGCGCGCTCTCGCACACCGTATGCAGATTCAGCTCACGCGCCAGCTTCTTCAGGCTGTGAAATGTCTCGCCCATCGGCGCCCGCGCCTTCAGCCACTCAGGCTTGCGCACCGGCTTCCTGGGTCCGAGATCGATCTGCACCAGCTCCGCAACGGGCGTCATGCCCCTATTGTAGATCGCCCCGCACGAGCACTCTAACGGCTCAACTCACCCACGTAAACCCCGTAGGCCGGAAGCACAATGGCCCGCAGCGGCATCGCCCCCATGCCGCCGTCCGACCTCGCCAGCGTCCGCAGAAACGATCCCCGCAGCCGCAGTCTCTGGATATCCTCCACCAGCGATAGCCGCAGCGGCTTGTCCGTGACGTTGCAGATCGCCACAATCGGCGCCTGCTCACCGCGCGACTGCCGAACCCACACCAGCGCCCCCGCGTCGTCGTGATCCAGCAGCGTCTCCTCCCCGGACCGCAGCACCCGGTCCCCGCGATGGAGGCCGCTCCACTGCCGGTACCACGCGAACACCGAGCTCTGCGTCGCATCGCCGGCATGGGCAAGGTCGAGGTCGTCCGCCCGCAGCAGCACCGCTCCACCCGACCCCAACAGCGCCGCCGCCATCACGCGCGCCCCTACCGCGTCCGCACCCCCATCTTCCCCGCTCAGCAGCGCCACCGCGGAACCCTTCCCATCCATCGTTCGTGCCCGCCCGATCGCCGCCCGCATCGCACCCGCGCCGCGCTCGACAGGTGGCACCGAGACCCGCACCAGGTCCGGTTCCCCAGCGCGCCCCGGCTCTTCGCGCCCACCATCGCCGGCGATCAGCACACGTTCCCCGACATACCCACGCAGAACCTCCCGCGCATCCGCTACTTCTGCCGCGTCCCCGCTCCCAAGATCCAGCCCCGTCACCCCGTGGTTCAGCCAGAACCGCGCATCCGCAGTAAAGCTGCTCCCCCGCGCACCCCCGCGAAGCTCCACTAGCACCCGTATCCTGTGCCGGACCGCCTCACCCACAAGCCCGTCGAACTCCTCCATTGTGCCAAAGCGCGAGTCGACCGCAACGGCATCCCCGCCCGTGGCCAAGGCCTCCACCTCGACCCCGCGCAGCAGCACCGCATCCACACCCAGCGTCTGCAGATCCTCGATGCGCGCCGCCAACAGACGGAATCCGGATCCTTCGCCCACCGGCCCTAGGCCATCCGGCCTCACCTCGCAGATCACCGCATGCGTCCACCACCGCTCGACCGTCATCCCGGAGCCTGCCCACCCGGGTCGCGCCATCGTCTGCCCCCCTGCCACACCGCATGACAGCAGGAACACAAGCATCACTCCCGCGTCCCAAGAAAAGGTGCCTCGAACGGTCATCACCGCATCGTCACCATGATGGGCGTAGTCCAGCGAATCTGTGCATGGATGCGCATGGCTGAAGCATATCGCTCTTCGAACACTCAAAGGCTTCTAGAATGCGCTATTTCAGACGGATTTATACAAGTTATTGTGTCGGCACCTCCGCTCGTGAGGCGGATTGGACCACCCACAGAGCGCGCTTCGAACTCAAAGGATATCGTTCAACAATCGCGGCTTCTAATCCGGCCGAACTTCCGTGCCGTGTCCTACTCTAGACCATGACTACGAACGAAATCCTGTCCGCAATCGACGCAGAGATCTCACGTCTAACTAACGTACGAAGCTTGCTTAGTGAATCCGGGGAAACCACAATCGGCGCCAGTAGCCCGAGGCGATCGACAACCCGGAGCGAGCCACGGGCAAGCCCCCGCATTTGTCCAGAGACGTCGCGGCAGGCCGAAGGGTTCGAAAAATAAGGCGACGAGCTTCAATCCCGAGGAGTTCGCTCCAAGCGCCGCGGCAGGAGCCGTTCTCCGAAGAGAACAACTGCGGCAGGGTCGCCGCGCGCGAGCAGCACAGCGGGTGCAAAGAAACTTCTCCCAAGCCCTTCGAGCGGGAAGAAGCAGTCTCAACGGAGATCTCAGCCGGCTCGTCCCCGAAGAAGCTACCGACACTTCGCAAGCAAAGACTGCCGCGAAAAGCCTCATCGGGCCCCGCAGAGCAGAGAACGCAGCGACTCCGGACTCAACCGTCGCGACCACTTCTCACTCCTCAATAATCGCGAGATCCCAGGCGCCCAGGCTGAGTGCAGCACCGCCCGCATAGCGCCGGCCCGTGAGCAGATCGGTACCCGGAAATGGGGACTGCACGGTCTTCGGATCGGAGGAGAAGTTCAGCACATAATGCAACGGTCGCCCCTTGCCGTTCGTTCCGCTCTTCACATGCACCGACATGGGCAGATCTGCTCCGACGCGCGAGATGCCACTGTCCTGCATCGATCGAATCAGCAAAACGCGTTGCAACTCGTCTGAAAGCCACGTGCCCTCGTACACCAGCGTCCCCTTCCCGAAGCTGTTTTCGGTGATGGCAGGCCACCTCCCAAAGAAAGGGTCCTCGTAGAAGGCCAGCGGCTTCGCGTGCTCGGGCATAAGGAACTCGGCCCAGTAGTTGACGGTGCGGTCTTTCACCTCGTCGAACGCTCCGGCTTTGAGGTGCAATGGCTGCTCGAGGTTCGCAAACTCCTGGTAGCTGAACCCCGCGGCCTCCCGCAGGGGTCCCGGCGCGCGCACAGCTCTCACGGCGGAGTGCTCGTTCGCAAAACCGGACTTGAAGGTCATCAGCACGTGACCTCCACCCTTCACGTAATCCGCGATGCGTGTGAGCAGCGCATCGTCGGCAATGTAGAGCGCAGGCACTACCAGCAACTTGTAGTCCGCAAAGTTTTTACTCTCGGGTGTCACAAAATCGACGCCGGTATTTAGGTCATAAAGTGCCGTGTGAAACTGGTTCACGAGCGCGGTGTAATCGACCTTCGGTTTGCCGAAACTCCACTGCGCGCCGCGGTCGGCGAAGGGCATGAAATCGAGTGCATTGAGCGAATCCACACTATAAAGAATCGCAACATCGTTGTGAATCTTTAGGTTGACCAGCTCCGGACCGAGCCGCGCAAGTTCATGGGCTGTGCGCGAGAACTCCGCATACACACGATTAGGCTCCATGTCATGGCTGAGAATGCCCTTCCAATAAGTCTCCTGGCCCGAATGGATAGAGTTCCAGTGCCAATACTCGACCATATTTGCGCCACTCGAAATATTTGAGTAGACGTTTAGCCGTAATTGCCCGTCGTAAGGTGGAAACTGATAGGACGATGTCCAGTCGGTTGTCTGTGCGTTCGTCTCGGTCACCAGGTAGTTCTGGTGCTTGAGCGATCGGTAGTAGTCGCCAAGCTCCGCCGTCTTCGCTCCGTCCATGTGGCTTTCAGTCGCAATGTAGGGATTCAAACCAACGACGTCCAGCGCTTCCGCGACGGCCGACTCGTTGACATCCGCGTGCATATGATCGGAAAAGTCCTGGGTGATAAATTGGTCGGGCCGCCGATACTCACGTACGATCCCGGCCTGCCAGCTAAGGTAGTTCATAACGCGCATCTGCTGCCACCGGGTCCACTCCAACTTATACGCGGTGCTGGTAGCGCCTTCGCGAATGGGAAATTCTCCCATCCGTTGACGTTCTCTCCCCAGTAGTTGAAGAGCCACGCCTTGTTGAGAGCGTCTGTTGTCTTAAACTTCTGCTTCAGGTGATTGAGGAAGCCAATCTGTACGTCCGGATTGTTGGCTCGATTGGATCCAGTCTCGTTGTCAACCTGCCACCCGATCACGTCAGGATTGTCGCGGTAATGGGCGACCAGGTTGCGAATGATCCGCTGCGCGTAGAACCGAAACGCAGGGCTGTCCGTGTCCATGTTCTGGCGCATGCCATAGGTCGACGCCTTGCCGTCCGGGCCGACCGCGAAGATCTCCGGATGGGCGCGAGCCATCCAGGTAGGTATGGAGTAGGTGGGTGTACCCAGAATGACCTTGATCCCCGCCTTGCTCATCGCACCGACAACGCGATCCATCCAGGCGTACTCGAAGTGACCATCCTCCGGCTCCCACAAACTCCACGTGGACTCACCCATGCGCACCACGTTCAGCCCTGCAAGCTTCATCAGCCGGATGTCCTCCTCAAGCCGGTCGGTGGGCTCGTATTCGTTGTAATACGCTGCGCCGTAAAGAATCGTGGAGAAGTTCGCGGCAGCGTGCGCCGCAGCATCGCTCCTGGGATCGTTTGCCGCTGGAGCGACCGCACGTGGGCGCGTGGGCGGCCGTTGTGCCGTCATGCCGCTTCCACCACCTGCAAACGCCACGGCTGCTGCTACCGCCGCAAACCTACCTGCCGTACACCTCTTCTTCTCACCTAAAAGACCCACGTGTAGACCTCTTCCTCGACCTTGAGCGACCGAGAAACAGTGTACAGAGAAGACCTCTACCCCCACGCAAACGAGATACCAGCGGCGCACTTCGTGAACAGCTACTCTGCTGCAAACAACTTGCGACCTGCCTAAGAAGGCAACTGGCGGCTCGTCAAGCGAGAGCGATCGCACCAACCCTCGTGTGATCTGAAAAACTGTCAAAATGCCGGCGGAGAGAGATCCAGATTGTGGCGCTAAGTGATCTGGACACAGCATCGCATCGGCCTACGAAATCATAGACACCCCCAAATGTACCCCCTGCTATCTGGACCTACACGAATCGAGGGATTGCGATCCTCGCGGCCGAGCTTGCCGCAAACGAACAGGTGCTTGGCGCATTGGGACAATCCAAGGTGTCTTCCGAGAAGATCGCCTCTGCCGAGGCGCTAACTGCCGAACTTTTCGCGCACGGACCCCATCTCGCAGGCCATTGAGAAGAATCCCAGCCCGATCGCAGCCTGCTGGTCCAGATATTCGGGCAAGATCTCACCGGGTTGCAGCCTGCAATCTGATCCTGTCATCTGCAGCTGCCTGTCGAAAGGCGGCTCTCAACGGGTTACCGAGTGCGAGTTCGCCCGCGTGCACTTTGCCGTGATGCTTTATAGACCGAGTTCCGTAGCCAGAACGGTGGGAATGTGGGAATCCCAGACGGATTGCCAAGGGGGGTGGTAAGCCGGTCGCTCGGCTTCCCATGCTTTGCACCCTCTGTCATTCCATGGCTTGCTTTTGAACGTGTACACCGCCGCACACAGAACCGGGCTCCAGATCCAACTTGCTTATGCATTTAGAAGAACGGAGGTAAACGATTACAGGACGACGAAGGAGATCCTGCAAGTGCATGCGCCAAGCGGGTTGACGCGCGTTCCCCCGAGAGGGAAATCTGTCGCATACTGATACGGTGGCTACCGAGCTGCTAATGAGAACGGTACCCAGATCAACGCCATAGTCAAGGGAAAGCGATCGAACTCCGGCCCGATGTAGCCGGCGTCTGCACGGCAACCTGCGCTTCTTCTGGACGATGTGGCCTTCCTTGCTCAGGCAAACCAGGTGGAATACCGTCTTGCCTATATCGATGCCGCAAACGTGTACCTTCATGGGAGATGCCTCCTGTGCTCGCCTTCATGCTGCCACAGAGCAATCGTGAAGGCGACGGACCATCACATTACCCAGTGCTACATAGCTAAGCGCAAGACTCGGCGACGCCGGTCACTTCCGACAGAGCACACCCGGCATCCAAGTCGCGATCCAGAGCCGAGAGGCTGTTGGCCGCCGCCCGTCCTGATTGGTATCGTTAGTGAAGCGATCCGGGTCCATGTCTCCGCCACTGAATGGGTGCAGAGCTTGACTTGGTCGCTGAACGCTGTCGAAGGTCAGCTGAGGTGAAAAGATCAACGCGATGTTGTTGGCATGTTTGGGCCTATGACTACTGCCTCACTCCTTTTCCGAGGCGCAGAACAACGGAGGCGCGTTAGGTTGGCTTGCAATCAGGCGACGGACCATACATATACCCAAGAACGACGCCTAATCAGACTGTCTGAGGTCATACCCAGATCTCGAGTTCTGATTGCAGAATGCTGCAGACGATCACGTTCTACAGGAACCATCGCAAATACTTCTCGAATGCCAACACTTCTGCGAAGGTCCCCAAACGACATATCGAAGGAGCAAAAAATGCATTTGCTTTGTAGATCTTTCCTCTGTCGCCTTTCTTGCCTTGGCGTTTTGTGTTGCTACCCAAGCTCAAACAGCTGCTAATGAATTCTTTTCTAAAGCACGACCTGTTCTCGATTCCTGTTACAAGGCAGCCGGAAGCACGCGCAGGCACCCTCATTGCGCTTCTTCCCAATGGTGACATTCGCTGGTTACACCTGGCGGATGTAATCAAAGCAGATCCTCAAGCCCTTGCCGTGTTTACCAGCGAGTCCAAAGAAGCGGTTCAGGCGGGTGTATCGCGAAGTTCCTCAGTCTTGGGTTGGCAGGACAAGTGAAGAACAGCTCTACACTGACCATCCAACAAACCAAGATTCAAAGGAATGGTTACGGAGATTATGTACGAGAAAACAAGATCCTGCAGAAAGACACTTCTGTGACAAACCATTTCGAGAAAACCCAGGACGACTTCGACAAAGTAGACCGGAATGTTCCTATCTGTTTCACTCCAAGGTTTTCATGACTGCAGATCTCGAAGTCATTAACGGGCGGAATCTCTTAGTCGGAGGATCCGTTATTCAACTACTCCCGGTTCCTGTACGGACGTTAGCGTGAGTGCCGGAGCTGGAGCTGGCAACGGAGCTGGAGCTGGAAACGGAGTTGGAGCTGGAAACGGAGCTGGAGGTGTACAACCCGGCGCAGGCGCACTGTTCTGTTACGGAAAGGGAGGCAAGGACACTTTGAAAGCAGATCACGACGTGCCCGTCGCAATGAGTGTCTGCAATGTCTACTACTGGAAGCCCGACAAAATCGTGGAGTTGTGGTCCCGCTTAAAATCAATCCACTTCTAAAGAGGACTAATGATGATCTCCAAAGAAGCGCTTGGGACAGCAGATAGGGAGCGGGACACATATCCGCTCCTCGCCGTACTGAGTCGGGTACCAAACTTCGGATTCCCTGTTTTCCACGAAGAATCTAGTTTTCGCATCTGTCACAAGTAGAAGCTCCTGATGACATCCCCGTTTGCAAGAAGAGGTTATGATAACGGGCACTGGGAGAGGACTCGGACCTCCGACCCCCACCTCGACAAAGACTAGGCTACTTCCTTGACACGGGATGCCTAGCCTTGGCTCTGTTGCATTAACTCCGGGTGCCGTAGTCTGGGGTTCCGTCGAGGAGCCGTGTCCATGTTCAAGCGTCGTCGTTTCCCAGTTGAGATCGTCCTGATCTGTGTGCGATGGTACTGCAAGTACGGGATTTCGTACCGGGCCTAGCGGAGATGATGCAGGAGCGTGGGGTGGAAGTCGACACTTCAACGATCATGCGCTGAGTCATCGCTACGCGCCCGAGCTCGAGGAAGTCGTCCGGGCCTATCAGGGCTATGGCTTGACCCTCTTGGTGGGTGGACGAGACCTATGTCAAGGTTGGCGGCCGGTCGAAGCACCTGTTCCGTGCTGTCGACAAGCAAGGTGTCCCTCATCGACTTCATGCTCTCGGATCGCCGAAACACACGCGCAGCACATCGCTTCCTCGCGAGGGCACTGATCGTCATGCGGAACTGGCCACTAGTATCTATCACCACCGATAAGCTCCGTTCATACCCGGAAGCGATCGAACGTCTCAAGCTTAACGGCCAGCTTTCAACGGACACGAGGCACGGCACGTCGAAGTACCTGAACAACATCATCGAGGCGCCCCATGGGGCGTTCAAGCAGGTCATCAAGCCAACGCGAGGGTTCCAAACCGTGAAGACTGCGACGTCCACAATCAAAGGCCTTGAGACCATGCGAACGATCCGTCGCGGACACTGCCTCATGTGCAAACCAGGCGACGGCAATGAGATCCGCTTCGTCAATCAGCTCTTCCACGTTGCCGCCTGACACTCGCCCGGATGCGGCGAACTGCGCTCGAGCTCGTTAACGCAGCAGAGCCGTTTACGGAACGTCCGGGTACTCCTACCCGGGCTGGAAAGGTAGCGTGTCAGCCCCACTGCCATCGTTGAAATAAACGGCTTGGCCATGCGCTCGCGATTGTCAAGACGCAGCAGGAATCTGAGTTAAGCTTTTATGCCTATCGGCCACGCTGCTGAAGCGTGCAAGAACCTCCTTAAGTAAGCCTAGAGCTTGGTTGATGTGCATGTCGTGAAAGAATCGCTCGGCATAACAGCCCGGTGTTGCGCCGACATGGGACCGAAAGACACGATGGAAGTGACTTCCATCGGCAAAACCGCGCCTGCTCCGATGTCTACCGCTCCGGTCATGTGGGCTCCGCCGAACGTTTTGGGGCCGCGTAGGTCGATCACGGTTACCGCTTCACCGTAAAGCAGCTCCGTTGAGCAATAGGCGAGAAGGCACCTCCACCGGGACGACCGCCACATTGGAACCACCTTTGGAATTGAATCATTCGTGCGCGGGAATTAGGACGGCATGGGAGGGACGCTCTCCAGAATCTTCCCGAACGAATGCCTCCTCTTCCAGCTTGAACAATGGCTGGCTCCGTCGTCCATAGCGAAGCGTCGTTCGGCCCGTTCGCTCGTGCTAGAACCGCACAGTGAACCTGCACCGTGACTTGGATAGACCTGGACGAGCCCGTTCGCGAAACCTTAGCGCCGACACTCCATGACCAGGTAGATAAAACGCTGGGTTGCTCCCCACGGCGTCCTGTGAAGCTCATAACGCACGTCTCTGACGTCGAAGCTGGGAGCAAACTCTGCGGCCAGCGGCTCTGCGTCGTACCGCTGCACCGGCAATCCGCTGCACAGTGCAGGCCCGTTCAGAGCCAAGGTTCCTACAATCAGGATGCCGCCAGGCGCTACCGTCCGCTTGGCTTGGGCTACGTAGGCGGCGCGCTCTCCCGGATTGACCAGAAAATGGAAGACGGCGCGGTCATGCCAGACGTCCACTTCGGGAAGGTCCTCGCCGGTGAGGATGTCGGCAACCCGCCATTCGATCCTGTTCCTGACATCTGGGTCTACTTGTGATCTGGCCCGCTCGAGCGCCGTTGGCGAGATATCGAGCACGATGCAACTAGGTGTGCCGCTGTCGATCAGCCAGGCTGCAAGGGCGGAGGACCCGCCACCTACATCGATGACGCTGCCGGGCCTCCGGCCGAATGTGTGGATCAGCTCTAGCGATAACTCCGGCTTGGACTGGGTCCAGCTGAGCAGATGGTCAGACTTCGACGCGTACGTCTGTTCCCAGAATGCTTCTGTGTTTTCACTCACGGGCACCTCGATGAGCACGTTACTTGCTGGGCAGCAAGGCTTCGATCTGCCTTTGCATGTTCGGGAGCTGCGAAGCACCCTGATACCTGGCGCGGACCCGACCCTCAGTGTCGATGAGAAACGTTACGGGGAGGCCGAGGACGTCTCCGTAGACGGACCCGAGGCGCTCATCCCCCATCACGATGGGATAATCGAGCTTCCATCGCGTATTTGCAGCGCGAACAGGGGCATCGGTGTCGTCCATGGAAACGCCGATGACCTGGAGTCCCTTTGGGCCGTCCTGCTGCTGCCACCTGGCGAACTGTGGGATCTCGGTGAGACAAGGGCCGCACCACGTTGCCCAGAAGTTCAGCAGTATGACCTTCCCTCGATAGGTGTTCAGATCCACCACGCGGTCATTGAGGTCCTTCCGTGAAAATTCGGGGGCTGGATGCCCGATGAGGTTGTGGGGCGTTCCTTTCCGCTGCGCAGTTGTGCCCGTGCAAGCAGCGATCATGAATGCGAAAAAGAGCCAGAGTTGGCGTGTCCGCTGGGCGCGGGTTGGTGCGGGCTTACTTGCCATCAGCGGCCCCGACCAACGGGGTAGCCCTTCTCTACCCAATCCGCGCCGAAGTCCTGCGCGAGATAGAGCACCTTTACCTGCGTGAAGCCCAAGGAATGCAGTTCCTGGTAAGCAGGCCGGATGTTCGGGCACCGGCCCCAGGGGCAGCACCCGCAATAGATCACGAGCGGCGTGTCCTTTTTGAGGTCTTTGACTCGCTGGCGCAAGGCGTCAAGGCCGGCATCAGTTCCAGCCGCGCCCACGTATTCTGAGCCTGGGATGTGAGCTTCGGCGTACAGGACGTGCGAACCAACCTGGAGCACTAGCGGCTTCGCTTCTGGAGAGCTCAGCAGCTTTGCGAGCGCCACGGGTTGAATCAGTGCTGTGGAAGGTAGATCCGGTGTCATAACTGCGCTGCTGCTCTGATGGACCTGGGCACCGATGCACCCCGGAGAAGCGAAGCAGGGTGCAAGCACAACGGAAAGAAAGAGCGCCCGAACGATAGGCAGTTTCATATGCGTTCTCCTGGAGACAAGGTGTGACGAAGCACGACAGTTGGCGCACGGACAGCAGAGCAGACTGTCCGCTCCCAACTCGATGGACGGCTCCGCGATACTCAACTGCTCGACCCTGCATCGATCAGCCCGACCGCATACTCTTCATGCCAGTGCGGTGAAAAGGCGCGCCCAGCGTAGCTGGCATGCAACACGTCGATCTTCCCTTCAAGATCAAACGTGAGACACCGGGCTGCGTTCTTCATGAAGCTCCTTTCAAACACGCTCCTCTTACGACGCTACTGTTGCCAACCTGAGCTGGTTCCAGGCAGTCATGCCCCCATCCATTGAGCTGACGTCCGCGAACCCCTGAGCTTCTAGCAGGCTTGAGGCGATGCTCGAACGGTATCCGCTTCCGCAGACTGCAATGATGGAGGTCTGTTTCGAAAGCTCTCCAGTGCGGTTCTGCAGCTCACCAAGTGAGATGTGGACGGCACCCTCGATGTGACCTGCCAGCCACTCGTTGTCACTGCGAACATCTAGGATCTGCGTTTTGTGAGGGCTATCGGCCACTTCTTTTGCTGAGAGCTGTGTCGTCCGGGTGAATTCCATACCTGCATCAATCCAGGCAGGCATGCCTTTCTGGAGGAATCCTTCGACATGATCCAGGCCGACCCGGACGAGCGAACGACGAGCTTCTTGGTCGTCCCCACTGTCGTTCACGAGCAGCAGACGTTGTTCCGGTGCGATCATCCATCCAGCCCAAAGGGAGAGGTTCTGACCCGCTCCGATGTTCTTCGCTCCGGGAATGTGAGCCCCGCCGAACGCTTCGGGGCGGCGTAGGTCGATCACGGTTACCGCTTCCTCGTGAAGCAGCTCCTTTAATCGGGCGGGCGAGAGGGCACCTTCACCCGGTACGACCGCCACATTGGACGCGCCTTTGGAATTGAGTTCCTTCATGCGCGGGTAATACGACGGCATGGGAGGGACGCTTTCCAGAATCTCCCGAACGAATGCTTCCTCTTCCAGCTTGAACAACGGTTGGCTTCGTCGCTCGTAGCCAAGTGTCGATTCGGCCTGTTCACTCATGCCGGAACCGCACAGGGAACCTGCTCCGTGACCTGGATAGACCTGCACGCCGTCGGAAAGGGAAGCGATTCGCTGGTGAAGGCTGCGATACAGCTCGTGTGCGAGCTGTTGCGTGGCGTCTTCGCCCAGAAGGTCCGGACGGCCGAGCGATCCCACAAAAAGGAAGTCTCCACTGAAGAGGGCAACTGGCTCCGATGCATCCCGCTCCTCATCGAAGAGGACAAAGCTGAGGTGCTCGGGAGTGTGCCCCGGAGTGTGGAACGCCGCTAGACGCAACTTGCCGATTCGGAGCACATCGCCGTCGCGGAGCGCCTGGTGTTCCATGCTGTACCGATACGGCTCCTGGTCATACGAACTGAGCGCAAGCTCAGCTCCGCTGGCTTCAGCCAACGCTCGCGCACCGGAGGCAAAGTCGGCATGGATGTGTGTTTCTGTCACGAATTTGATCCTGAGACCCTGCTGTTGCGCGTACGCTGTATAGCGATCGAAGTCACGCATGGGGTCGATCACAATGGCCTCCCCCTCAGAGGAGAGCACGTATGAATACTGAGCCAGTCCAGCTACTTCATATTGCTTGATCTTCATCGCTTCGCTCTCCCTTGCTGCCCTGCCAGCGCTTCGAACTCACGCCGACTCTTTTCCGTCTCGCTGCTGCACACCAGAGCGCACAGCCTAAAGACCATTGGATCGCTGATGGCATAGAAGATGGACGTGCCTTCGCGTCTCCGGCCAATCAGACCGGCATCAAACAGAACCTGCAGGTGCTTGGAAACGTTGGGCTGATTTCCCTCCAAAGCAGCAACCAACTCGCCTACCGACTTCTCCCCGGCTTCCAGCTCCTGAAGGATGTGCAGCCGATAAGGCTCTCCGAGGGTGCGGAACCGCCGCGCGACCAGATCGAGCATCTTGTCACTCATCCCCTGTCTTGCCATTACTTGAGTATAGCACTATGGGAGCATAGAGTGGATTAAGTTGGAGGTGCACATGGAAACTCGCTTGATCGATGTACGGGAATACCCGGAGTTTGCGGAAGGTCATATCGAAAGCTCGGAACTGGTTCCACTTGGAACCCTGCATAGCGCCAGTGAAGGTTGGGATCGCTCGGCACCACTTACTCTCGTCTGCCGCAGCGGGCGACGGGCGGAACAGGCTAAACAAACTCTGGCCGCAAAGGGATTCCAGTCGCTCAACGTGCTCCAGGGTGGTGTCCAGGCATGGACGAACGGAGGCAAGCCGCTCACCGTTGCCGCGAGTAAGCCATGGTCGATGGAGCGTCAGGTGCGCGTGACAGCGGGTTCACTCGTGCTCACCTTCTTCGGTCTCGGTCTTTTGACCTCGAAGAGGTTCTTCGTTGGCGCTGCTCTGGTGGGTGCGGGCCTCGTCTATGCGGGTGTGAGCGACAACTGCATAATGGCATCCGTTCTGGGCCGCATGCCATGGAACGATCCGGAGAAAGCGAACGCATGACGCCGCTCGGCATCGCCGGTGGCCTCCTGCTGGGTCTGGTCATCGGCGTGATCTCCGGCATGATCGGCATCGGGGGCGGGGCATTCCTCATCCCCGCTCTGATCTTCTTCTATGGGATGTCGCAGAAGACGGCGCAGGGAACGTCCGTTGCTACCTTGCTCCTGCCCATCGGCATCCTTGCTTTCTGGACTTACTACAAAGCAGGACACGTGGATTTGAAACTCGCTCTCCTGATCGCGGTTGGATTCGCTATTGGCGGTTGGTTCGGAGGACTCTGGGCGCAACACCTGTCCGATGTGGTGCTGCGGAGAGGTTTCGCGGTTCTGCTTTTCCTGTTGGCAATGAAACTCGTCATCGAGCGGTGAGGGGAAACATGATGAAACGACACGTAGTCTTTTTGTTCTCGCCTTTGGAGCACTCCTTTCGTTCTGCCGATGCAAGCGCAAACCAAGGCTCACCGGGGTGCTCTTTGCGCTGACCTCACCTGATGAAGCGGATTGGCGGGTTGACACTGAACAACGTGCGGAGCCTCATCAGCGGCATGGCTCCTGAGCAGGTCGACATCGAGGTCGTGGCGTACGGCCATGGCGTTGCTTTTCTCAAGGAAGATGGTCCGGATGCAGGGGACATCCAAAAGTTGGAATCGCCGAACGTCCACTTTATAGCCTGCGGCAACGCCATGAAGAAGGCACACCTCGAAACACCGGATATGATTCCTGGAGCTCAAATCGTCTTGGGAGTGAAAAGGCCGTCCGCCCTAGATCAGCGTCTGCATACAAGCTTCGCCTATCAATTGATCTTCGAGGTTACCTGCCCCGTCCTAACGTGCATTGTCCATAGGGACCCAGTTCATGGGCTGCGAAGCACCATGCTACGCAACTTCCGTGCGGCATTGGCGGCTCGGAACCACGACCGAAAACGCATAAAACAGGTGGGCAGTCAGCGGATTTCTCTGCAGATCATCAGTTTGCGAGTCGTTTCCTGGCTCCTTATCTTCCATAAAAAGATTCGGATTTGCGGCATTTGGCATTTCAGCTGATACTGCCAATAGTGCCTTTATCGCTGTTCGCACTGAATGTGTGTACCCCATATGCTGTTCATAAGTTCAGCTCGCCGTAACTCGATTGTGACCGCGCTCGGTATTCTGACTCTTGCGTTCGCGATTTTGGGCTGGGGTGTGCAGTACAGACTTTCGCTCTACGACGTGCCTGCTGGCCACACCATTTCGGTAGCGCAAGCCAAGCTGCTCTCTCCCAAGGAGAGGCCTATGGCGGCGCAGGATTCAGCGGCACCCCTGCCTGAGACACAGACGTCTTTGCCGGTCGTTCTCGCCTTCATAACGGTCGTTGGTCTAGGTCTGCTCCACAGCAGACCGGCTAGCCGCCCTGGGCGTCCGGGTGACCTTCCTATCCGCATTGATCGGCACGTCAGCTCCAGCTACTTCTCCTTCAGGCCTCCGCCCGCTTCTCTCCTTCCTACCTACTGACATCTCGATCGAGACGACGCCCGACCGACATCGTGGGCCGTGCTCTTGACATGCGTCTCTGAATCTCTAGTTCACTGAACCAGCGAAGGTGTGGTCTTCATGTTTATGCGATCTCCAGCGATATCTATCGCCGGCACGCTCTTGTTCGCGCTTCCAAGCGTCGGCTTTATCGGCTGCAAGTCGCAGCAGCCGGATGCTGCCCCAGCTGTCGCCACAGCTTCTGTAGCGCCCGTTACCCGTGGCGATCTGTCGAGCACTCTCTCTGTGGCGGGCGAGTTTCAGCCCTACCAGGAGGTCGATCTGCACGCGAAGGTCTCGGGTTATATCCGCCGGATCAACGTCGATATAGGAGATCGGGTCAGAAAGGGGCAAGTTGTCGCCACTCTCGAGGTTCCCGAGCTCAACGCACAAGTCGCCGGCTCACAGGCTCAAATCAGGCATAGCCAGTCTGAAATTGCGCGAGCACAGAGCGGGGTGTCACTGGCGAAGGCAAACTATGCAGCCGTTCACGCAGCCTACACGCGTCTGGCCGAGGCGGCAAAAAAGCGGCCCGGACTTATCGCCGAACAGGAGCTTGATGACGCGCGTGCCAGAGATCAGGATGCCGCGGCGAAGGTCGAGGTGGCCAAGTCCTCGGTCGATGCATCCCAGCAGCAACTCGGCGTTTCAACTGCGGACAACCAAAGGATCGCGGCGATGCAGGGCTACTCGGTTGTGACCGCTCCTTTCAACGGCGTTGTCACCATGCGGTACGCAGACCTGGGCTCGCTGATCCAGGCAGGTACCTCGTCCAACACTCAGTCGATGCCAGTGATCAAGCTCGCTCAAAGCGACGTGTTACGTCTCCGGATGCCCGTTCCCGAAGAAGATGTGCCCTTCATCAAGGTCGGCGGCGACGTAACGATGAAGTTGCAGGCAACCGGCAAGACATTCTCCGGGAAGATTGTTCGCTTCACCCGCGAGCTGGCAACCTCAACGAGAACGATGCTGGCGGAAGTGGATGTGGCAAACCCAGATCTCGCCCTCAGCACTGGCATGACGGCGGAGACGACGGTTGTTCTTCAGCAACATAAAGCGGTGCTGAGTGTGCCCGCAGGTGCGGTGCTGAAGGGAGACGGGGAGGCGCACGTGCTTGTGGTTGGTAATGACAACAGAGTTCAGGTCGCGCCGGTCACGTTGGGCATTCAGGGAGCAAACCGGATCGAGATCCTAAGCGGCCTTTCAGAAGGGCGATCCGTTATTGTCTCGGGCCAGGTAAATTACGAGGCCGGCCAGACGGTCAAGCCGAGGCTGAGCGACATTTCGATGCCTGCTCAGGGAGGAGATCAGTAATGCCTTCCTTTGCGATCAAATACCCGTTTTTCGTTCTCATGATGTGCCTCTTCGTGTTAGTAGTCGGCATCACGACCGTCACCGGAATGCCGGTTGACCTCTTTCCGGAGGTCAACATCCCCGTTGTTGTGGTTGCGACCTTCTATGCGGGTATGCCACCTCAGCAGATCGAGTCAGACATCACCAACAGCTACGAGCGATTCTTCACGCTGGGCAGTGGTATCGACCATATTGAGTCACGGTCTCTTCCGGGCGTGAGTCTGATCAAGATCTTCTTCCAGCCCGGCGTCGATGGAAACGCGGCGGTCAGCAACATCTCAAACCTGGCGATGGCAAATCTCCGCCGTCTGCCGCCGGGGACGCTGCCGCCGGTTGTTTTGAAGTTCGACGCCGCCAACCTCCCTGTATGCCTTATCACATTGAAGGGTCAAGGGCTGAACGAGACCCAACTCAAGGACCTGGCACAGTTCACGGTTCGCAACCAGGTCGCGAATGTGCCGGGGGCCTCCGTTCCTCAACCGTACGGGGGCCGGTACCGGCAGATCATGGTCTATGTCGATCCGGTGAAGCTCGAAGCTCACCAGATGAGCGTTATGGACGTGGTGGACTCGCTCAACAAGTCCAACCTGATCCTGCCCGCCGGCGACGTTCGCATCGGGCTCAAGGACTACAACATCTACGCGAACAGCCAGGTTCCGGTGGTGGACCAGATCAACGATCTTCCCCTAAAGACCGTGGGGAACGCATCGGTTATGGTTGCCGACATTGGCCGAGCGAAAGATGCGGGGCAACTTCAGACCAACATTGTCCGTGTTGACGGTCAGCATTCCGTGTACATTCCCGTACTCAAACAGGGTGGCAACTCGAACACCATCTCGATCGTTGCCGGTGTCAAGAAAGCAATCGAGAACCTGCTCGATATCCCGTCCGTCCTGAAGACCAACGTAGTGTTTGACCAGTCGATCTTCGTCAAGATTGCGGTGAAGAACGTCATCAATGAAGGCACAATTGGTCTCTGCCTGACGGCGTTGATGATTCTGCTGTTCCTTGGCAACGTCCGGGCCACCATCGCCGTTCTGATCTCGATCCCGATTTCAGTGCTGGCGACTTTTCTTGGGCTCAATCTGGGGGGCAGTTCGATCAACACGATGGTGCTTGGCGGCCTTGCCCTGGCACTCTCACGGCTCATCGATAATTCAGTCGTGGTTCTCGAAAACATCTTCCGCCACATGGAGATGGGAGAGTCGCCGGTCGAAGCAGCAGAGAGAGGAGGGAAGGAGGTGCAGCTCGCCGTGTTGGCAGCGACCATCAGTACGTGCATCGTCTTCTTTCCGGTGTTGCTGCTGGTCGGCGTCAGCAAGTACCTGTTCACTGCATTGGCGCTTGCGGTGGTTCTGGCCCTGTTTGCTTCCTATGTCGTCGCGATGACGGTTGTGCCGCTCTTCTGCGCGAAGTTCATCACCATTGACCCGGGTCATGTGCAGCATGCAGAGGGCACGTCGGACCTGACCCTTAACGCATCAGCAAAGAAGAAGTCCAAGTTTCGGGTGTTCCGAGTTGTAGTCGACAAGTTCAACCTAGTGTTCCGACAGCTGGAATTCTGGTACGAGACCAAGGTCGCACAGTCGCTCGAACACGCCGGGATGGTTGTAACTCTGATCACCCTGGGGGTACTTCTCAGCTTTGTGTCCTATCCCCTCATTGGTAAGGCCTTTTTTCCGAGAACTGATCCGGGGCAGTTCGTGGTGAATGTAAAGGTTCCCGCCGGCACGAGGATCGAAGTCACGGACGATTACATCTCCAAAATGGAAAGGGATATTCGGGAGGTGGTCGCACCAGACGATCTCAATATGATTGTTTCGAATATCGGGATCACACCTGATCTATCGGCGATCTATACGTCAAACTCCGGAATGCACACGGCCTTCATCCAAGTGAGCTTGAAGGGAGAACACAAGGTTGGCAGCTACGCCTACATGCAAAAGGTACGCGCGAAGCTCACCGTTGATTTTCCGGATGTCGCCACGTACTTCCAGGCCGGCGGCCTGGTCGATTCCGTGGTCAACCAAGGTAAACCGGCCCCAGTGGACATACAGATTGGCGGCAACAATCTGCCCGAGGCGTACCGCATAGCCCAGGAGACGGCATCGAAACTCAGAAAATTGAGCTCGGTCAGTGACGTTCTGATCCCTCAAGACCTCGACTACCCGGGTCTTGAGCTGAACATCAATCGCGAGCGAGCTAGCCTCTTGGGGATCACTCCGAAAGATGTAGTGAACAACGTGATTACTGCGCTTACGTCCGATGCTGTCGTTGCCCCCAGCTTCTGGGTGGACCCGAAGTCCGGAAACAGCTACATGCTTACGGTCCAATATCCGGAATCGCAGATCAAGACTCTGACCGATTTCCGACAAATCCCGCTCCGCTCTCCCGGAGGAGCAAATACGACTCCGTTGCAGTCCGTCGCAGATATCCGCCAGATCAATACTCCCACTGAGGTAGACCATTACCAGCTGCGCCGCGAGTTTGACATCTACGTCATGCCAAACAAAGAAGACCTCAGCCAGATCAACAAGGAGGTTCAAGGCATCGTCGGTGGGATACCCAAGACAAACGGCATGACAGTGAAGGTCCGCGGCTCCGTTCGCGATATGGAGCAGTCCTTTTCGAGCTTCGGGATCGGTCTTGTACTGGCCATCGTGCTCGTTTACCTCGTTCTCATGGCGCAGTTCGCTTCGTTCTCCAACCCGTTTGTGATCCTGCTTGCCATACCCCCAGCCCTCGCGGGGGCGTTGGCCTTCCTGCTTCTTACCGGTTCTACGCTCAACGTTATGAGCCTGATGGGCATTGTGATGACGACAGGTATTGCCGTTTCTAACAGCATTCTGATCGTCGAGTTCACTGGCACACTCCGGGAGGAAGGACGAGGCCTGAAGGAGGCTCTTATCGAATCCTGCAGGGTACGCCTTCGCCCCATCCTGATGACCAGCCTTGCCACAATCCTTGGCCTCATCCCAATGGCGCTTGCTTTGGAGGCAGGCAGTGAACAATACGCGCCTTTGGCGAGAGCAATTCTTGGGGGCCTTTCGGTCTCGGTAATCGTGACATTGTTTCTGGTGCCTACCGCTTACCTGCTGATTCATCGCAAGGAAGAGATCACCGTAGAGACCACGGAGCTTCAACATGACATCGCATAGGAAGGCACGCTTCGCCCTGCTCGCACTGTTTGTCGTCGCCGTCCCGGAACTGCTGGGCCAAGCCCCTTTTCCACCCCTGCCTAACGCTCCGGGCAGTACATCCGCTCCTCTGCAGTCCACAGGGGAGGGGCTTAGCCCTCCCCTGCCGTCCTCTGCTTCAGGTGCTCCGCTTCGGCTAACCCGCGCGGACGCCGAGAGGCTGGGTCTCACGAACAACCCTCGGATCCACATCAGTCAACTCATTGCGAAGGTGCAGCATCAGGTGGTCCGGGAACGGCGTGCAGATGAACTGCCTAACCTAAACGGGAGTCTGACGGGAGTGGCCGCCCAGGAGGCGAGCAGGATTTTAAGTGGTTCCCTCACCGCCTCACGGCTTCTCAATCACGCGGGCGGCGGGGTGCAACTCAGCCAGCTGATCACTGACTTTGGACGGACGAGCAATCTTGTGGCGGCCGCCAAGCTTCAGGAAAAGGCGCGGCTCTCAGACGCGGAGGCCAGCAGGGAAGATATCGTCCTCGCTACCGACCAGATCTTCTATCAGGTAGTGGAGGCTCAAGACCTGCTCAAAGTTGCGCAGCAGACTGTCTCCGCAAGGCAGACCCTGACCGATCAGGTAAGCGCTCTCGCGGCGGCGAAGCTGCGCTCCGAGCTTGATCTGAGCTTTGCGGCAGTGAACCTGTCTCAAGCAAAACTCTTGGTCCTGGATGCTCAAAATAATCTCGATGCGGCAAAGGCGGCTCTAGGCGCCGTGCTTGGATTCGATCAGCCGATGAAGTTCGAGCTTGTAGACGATGCCGGCGCCCTGCCCCCGTTAGCACCGAGTTCCGAAGCGCTCATAGCGCAAGCTATTCAGAATCGACCCGACCTGCAAGCCCTGCGGTTCAGCGAGCAGGCTGCCCAGAAATTCAGTAAAGCTCAACGGGATCAGAAGCTGCCCACTATCAGTGCTCTCGGGGTCGTAGGGGGAACGCCTGCCGGATCTTCCACCTACTTCAACAGCAACTGGTATGGAGCGGTTGGGGCGAACGTGAGCATACCCCTATTCAACGGCCTCCGGTTCTCTGCTCAGGCCGCGGAAGCCTCGCTCCAGGCCCAAGCCGCCACGGAGCAAGTCCGCCTTCTCCGCGATCAGGTGGTTCGCGATGTCCGGACCGCCTGGCTAAGTGCAAACACCGCACTTCAGCGAGTCACAGTAACCGCGGAGTTGCTCAAACAGGCAAACACGGCTCTCGATCTGGCCCAAACTCGATACGATCTTGGCCTTAGTTCGATTGTCGAACTGAGTCAGGCCCAGTTGCAACAGACACAAGCGGCGATCGGCAATGCTGATGCACGGTCCCAGTACAACGTCGCGATCTCCGCGATTAGCTTCCAGATTGGGGTCCAGCCATAATCGAAAACCTAAAGCTCCGCGTCTTTCGCACTGTGGCGGAATGCCTCGATCTCAGCAAAGCCGCGGAGGAGCTTAACCTGTCCCAGCCAGCGGTCACGTCGCAGATCAAAGCCCTGGATGAGGCACTAGGTATTTCGCTGTTTGACCGCATCGGTAGAAACGCTGCTCTGACTCCGTCAGGGAGAACGCTTCTTTCCGTTTGCGCGGCAGATCGGAGCTCTGACCAACGAAGCTCTGTCTGCCCTCGCGACCTTCGGTGTTCAGGAGGGCATCGAGGTCTACATTGGTGCCTCTCATACGAGAGGAGTCTACCTTCTTCCAGCTCTGCTCCACCGACTTGTATCGGACTTGCCGAAACTGCGGATCCACGTCTTGAACGGAAGCCTATCGCAACACCGGTAATCCGAGTTGCATTCTGCGTCCTAGGGTTCACCCGGCAAGGCGACCGCTTGTACGTGTGTACCAGCGGCACAGTGCTTCTGATTCTGTTCTACAGCCTCGTTCAAGGGGGACTGTGATGTCCGTTTTTGGCACCAGCTCCACCATCCGACTCGACACCATCGTGTTCGCCACGGATTTCTCCCCCGCCTCTCACAATGCGGGGCTCTACGCGTCCGCAGTATGCAGGCATTTCGGGACAAAGCTCGTCATAGCACACGCATTCACGATGGTTCAGGCTGCCAGAGAAGCAGAAGTTCTGACGTCAAAGCCGAGTATGCAGAGACGTGACCTCGATCACGATCTCGCCTTGCAGGCGGAAATCCTGGATGCAGGCCAAGGTGAGACGGAAGCTGTCCTGCTCCCCGGTGATCCGCGTACCACCATCCCGGAGCTTGCGCGGCACCGCCATCCCTCGCTGCTCGTCCTTGGAACACATGGTGGCGGCTCCATAGGCCGGTTTGTGCTCGGTTCGACTGCGGAAGGCATTCTACGTAACTCAAGCGGCGCCGCTCTTACCATCGGCCCTAAGGTCGATATTCTCCAGGCCGGCGCTCTTAACATCCAGCGGATTCTCTATGCTACAGACTGTTCGCGGGAGGCCGCTCACGCTGCCCCGGTTGCTGTTGCACTCGCCGAGGCGTTCGGGGCTGAGTTGGACGTGCTCAACATGGTGCACTCCCGGCAGATTGATGGCCTCGAGCTGATGAGGAACATCGAAGAGCACTTCCATCAAGCTGCGGAGTCCCACCTCCAAAGCAGGTAACAAAGCCACATAGTTTCGTGTGTGCTGGGGAGCCAGCCGAGCAGGTTCTGCTGCACATCGAGAAATACAGAATTGATCTCCTTGTGCTTGGCCTGAGGAGGAGCGCTCACTTGGGCATGCAGAACCGCACTTCCGGAGCCTTTGCGATCATTGTTGCCGCTTCTTGCCCGGTTGTGACCGTGGCGGAAGGAAGCACAGCGACGTCCTCCCCAGAGAGGCATTGAGACCCCCCAAGAGGATCCATCTGATCGCGGGTCGCAGACTTCTAGATGCTCGGGAGGGAAATTCTGTTGATGATGAGGAGGTAGATACCCATTCCAATGCCGATCAGTGCAAGCAGTAAAGCAAGCGTAACCGCCACGCCCGAGATTCTCCCAGCTACCCATGTACCTCTGCGAAGCTCTTGGACCGTACGGATGTGGTGCGTCACCGCACTCACGTTGACGGCAACACCGAGCGCCACCAAAGCCACACCGGAGTACACGGAGATACCGGAATTATGCAGAACGAGATGTAATTGAGCGGCTCGCATTTCGCGCAAAAATAAGCCGAACCGGGCCACTGCGAATCCCACACCCATGAGTCCGAGGCCAGTCCGGATCCATGCTAGGAAAGTCCTCTCGGCCGCAAAGTATGTCCTCGGGTCCTGCTGTTCACCAGGCATTAGTAAACCTCAGCGGTTCCGGTCGGGGAGCGCTCATCACGTGATGGTAACTTGGTGGCTGGTCTGCGTCATTCCGTTTTCGATGTTGCTCTTTGCTCTGCTCCTGAGCCGGCGTACCAGGCACCGCCCAAATTCGCGAATGCTCCTGAATCGAACACTGTGGGTTAGTGTTGCCGCACCGCTCCAGGCCTTTTACGAAGTTCTTAGAATTTACAAGTTGCGGATGCGAGATCCATCTGCCCTCATGTTTGAGTGCATGGAGCCTGCTGCGGCTGGCTGATTTCGATCAGAAGTGGCGACCTGCCGGGCTTGGACTAGCCTCTTGAAACCGATCTGGATTGTCTTGTCTTGGATCGCAATTGTTGTACGGATCTAATCTCTCATTCCGCTCGAAATATAGGGACTCCACCGGCCGCTTCTGGTAGCCCGTCTTCTCGCTGTTGGTCAGCACCTTCGTGTCTCGCTTGACGTTCTGCTGTGCCTTCCACGACTGATAGCGCATGGCCAAGGCGCTTGTTCTCGACGATCGCGGTGTGGCTGACACGCTGATCCTTGCTGAAGACGCGGTAGGGAAGAGAGACACCCTTCCATCCCACCTAATCGGCCTGTCCGGATGATTTGCTTTCGGTCATACGACAGGGTGAGCTGGGCACCGACGTACCGCTGCTCGCGATGGCACAGGATTTCGGTTAGACGGGATGCAGACACGTTCAACGTGCGGGGGGAGAGGGATTCGAACCCGCCCGCAACACCCTCATCATCAACGCGTATGGCCTGCACTCAAGGAATGTACCCGCAAATATACCCACAGAATGGTTAGGTTGGGGATGCATGCATGTCATTTCACGAGCCGAATGGGCCTCATATGCTGCCGTTCTGGGGTGAGGACGCATCGATCACGCTGCCTCTTGTTCATAGAGGTACTTCTGAAACCCAGCGAAGATCCCGCCGATTTCCTCTGCTCGTCCAAGATCCGTTAAGGCGTCCGAGATGGAATTGCGATACTTGAGCCGCAGTAGGGGTGTGAGCTTCTCCTGATCCAACTCCTCGACGCCAACGCTCACATAATGAGCGAGGACGAAGGCCAGAAAGGCCTGCTGTTTGCTGTTGAAGTGCTTGCTGATGGCAACCTCGGCCCGAGCAGCCCGTTGTTCGCGATTAAGCGGAGGCAGAGTATAGGCGACGTAGGCAAGCACATCGAAGAGGTCACTGTTTTCAGCGTTTATGATCCGCTGCATTTCCGACAACTGCTCGTGGCCGAAGCCCTTCTCGGCGAGGCGACTGAGAAGTTGCTTCCTCGTACCAGGTGAACTCCACAAGGCGCGCAGCTCGGCTTCGTCCTTAAAGAATTCCGGGAGCTTCCCAAACAGGAGCTCCATGAACTGCTGCGCCGAGATCGGTGTTCCATCCGGGTGCCAGAACGTGGTGCACATCATGTGCTGGATTGTCCGCTCCTTGCCGTCAGCAAGCGTTACCTTCGCTTTCTTCTTGCACACGCAAGGAAGCTGATTGCACCGCTCGCAAGCGTCTTCAGGGCACATGCAGGGACGCTCGCCGCAGCCGGCACAGGGCTGCATCGGCCTTTTCTCGCACACACAGGGGTACGAGTGACACTTGGCGCAGGGCTCAGGCTCAAGTGGCTCACCGTCCCATTCCGGATCCCTGAAATGGTGGTACCCCTTCACGAAATCATGGATCGTGAAGTAATCCTTGCCATCATAGAGTCGTGTTCCGCGTCCGATGATCTGCTTGAATTCGATCATCGTGTTGATCGGCCGCATAAGGACAATATTGCGGACATTCCGGGCATCCACGCCGGTCGAGAGCTTCTGTGAGGTCGTGAGGATCGTCGGAACAGTCTTTTCATTGTCCTGAAAATCTCTCAGGTGCTGCTCGCCCAGTTCACCATCGTCTGCGGTCACCCGGTGGCAGTAGTTTGGGTCGGTGCTGGTCTTGATCTGGTTGATCAGATCGCGCACGACCAGTGCATGGGCCTGGTTGGCGCAGAATACCAGCGTCTTCTCCTTCTGGTTGATCTGGTCCATGAAGACCTTCACTCGGGTGCGCCTCGCGCGCCCTTATCTCGATAACCTTGTTGAAGTCCGCCTCCTCGAAGCGTTCCCCGACCTCTACATCCCCTTCAATCAACTTGTCGTCGGAGGTGTAGACATACTCGTCCAGTGTCGTGGAGATCTGCTTTACGCGAAACGGGGTGAGAAAGCCGTCATTGATTCCCTCTTTCAGCGAGTACACATACACCGGCTCGCCGAAGTACCCGTACGTGTCGGCGTTCTCCTTGCGCTTCGGAGTAGCCGTCAGGCCAAGTTGAACCGCCGGCTTGAAGTACTCCAGAATGCCGCGCCATGTGCTCTCATCGTTGGCCCCACCCCGATGGCACTCGTCGATGACGATGAAATCGAAGAAATCGGGCGGATACTCACCGAAGTAGGGCTGCGGGTTGCCATCCCTGTCCGTTCCGCTCATGAAGGTCTGGAAGATGGTCAAGAAGACGCTCGCATTCTTCGGCACCTTTCCCCTCCTGCGGATCTCTTCGGGCTTGATCCGCGCCAGAGCGTCTTCGGAGAACGCTGCAAACGATGTGAAGTCGTTGTACGCCTGATCTGCAAGGGTGTTGCGGTCAGCAGGGAACAGGATACGGGGTTGCCGGGTCGGCTCGGCTGCGGTGCTCCTGTCGGTCAGGTTCCAGCGCGCCCGGAAGAGCTTCCACGCAATCTGGAAGGCGATGGAGGTCTTTCCGGTGCCAGTGGCAAGCGTCAGCAGGATGCGGTCTTTGCCCGCGCCGATTGCCTCGAGCACGCGGGTTACGGCCGTCTCCTGGTAGTAGCGGATGCTCCAGGATCCGCTCTTGTCTGGGAAAGGGACCGCGGCGAAGCGATCGCGCCACGGGTTGTCGCTTGCGGCTCCGTTCGGCAGAGCGTAACTGGACTGAGCTGCCCGTCTTGCGAAGGCGAGGTTCCAGAGTTCGTCCGGCGTGGGATAGCGGTCCGTCTCGCCCTCCCTGCCGGTTCCCATGTCAATGGCGTAGATGCCCCGGCCGTTCGTGGAGTAGGTGTGCCGGATCGCCATCTTGTCGGCGTAGTTCTTGGCTTGGGCGACGCCCAGCGTCACCGGCTCATGCCAGGCCTTGGCTTCGACGATGGCAAGCTTGGTGTTGCGGTACTCCAGCACGTAGTCGGCGGTCAGGGCCTTGCCGCGTCGCCCGCCGCCTTCGATACGGCCGGGTGCGATGGCATGCTCGCGCCGGATGCGGCTGCCCTCCACCACGCCCCAACCGGCATCCCGCAGGGCAGGATCGATGTGCTCGGCTCGCGTTTCGGCTTCGTTCAGGAGCATCAGAGTTGTCCGGTGAAGGCTTGGTGGAGGAGGGATTTCTTCAAGTCCTCCAAACGGCCGAGCTTTCGTTTGTAAACGGTCCAGAAGATAGACGTTTGGGCCGCAAGCTGATCAAGCCGCTGCGCGATATGGTCCTGTTCGCACCTCTCTACTTTAGGGACAGTCAGGCATCGCAATGCATTGAGGGATACCGTTTTCTGGGCGGTTCCTGTTGCTCGCTCGTTTGCCTGTTTGAAAACCTGTGGTGATGAGAGAAGGTAGAACAACCATTTGCTGCTGGTCTCCGCATTGGGCCGGACCAAACCAATGTGGCGTTGGAAGCAAAACTCAGTATCGCCGTCGACGAGAACCGGGATTCCGAACGATCTGGTAACGGTGTACAGCACATCTCCCTTTCGAGGCTTTCTCTTGGGCTTCAGCGCGTTGTAATACTCGTGCGGGACAGCAAAGGTATTTGAGAAGTCTATCCTGCGGCTCTGCTTATCGATGTTGCCGATAGTGATGAACGGAACGCCCGCTTCGGACTTGGGTGGGGGCAGATGGTCGCCGTCGGTGACATCGCTGGCTAAATCGGACAGACTCACGAGCTTATACCTGGTCCAAGCGTCGGCGAATAAACCTTGAAGCAGGCTGTTTTGAACAGCGCGGGCGTTTTGAAGGTTCTTTTCGGCGTTGGCTTTGGCTATGGCAATGCCCTCAAACGCTTCGTCGAGGATGCCAACGATCCGCCGCTGTTCGGGTATCGTTGGGTACCCGATCTCTAATTCCCGGAGGAGTTTGTAATGTCGCGCATAGCCTAGAGACTCAAGATTCACTGCTTGCAATCGATAGAAGAGGAACTTCGGATGTAGGAAACCTTTGGGCTGGAGAATTTTGACGCCGTCCGCGCCCAGCACGAAGTCAAAGTCCACAAACTTGAGAACTTTCGTGTGGTCGCCGAACACGATGATTGGGGTACTCACCTTGAAGAGATCTGCCTCTTGGTCCCAGTAACCATTTATGAAGTCTTCCTCTTGTGAGATGACCGGGTACTCTCCCTTGCTGAGGAAGTCTTTACGTTGCACCTTCCGGGTATACGTCACTGGCTCGACGCAAACCTCGAATGGCTGTTTTTGCCAACCGTTCATAGCAGCGCCTCGATCCTCGCCAGTACTTCGGCGCTCTCTTCATCCAGGGCTGCGATCTCGGCCAGAATCTCCTTCGGACTGCGGTGGGTCACCTCTTCGCCGCCGTTTGGGTTCTTTACGGAGAGGTCGAACGTTGTGCGGTCGATGGCGGTGGCGTTCACGGTCCAACTTTTGGGCGAGTCGGCAGAGGTCTTCTGCAGGGTGACGAAGTCGGCGAGGTCGTCATAGTTAAGCGGATTGGTCTTGCCCAGGTTGCGGCCGGGGTCGAGCTGGTAATACCAGGTGTGCCGGGTGGGCGCGCCCTTCTCGAAGAACAGCACCACCGTCTTTACGCCCGCGCCCTGGAACGTGCCGCCAGGGCAGTCAAGGACGGTGTGGAGGCTGCAGCTCTCCAGCAGTAGCTGACGCAGCTTGACGGAGGCGTTGTCCGTGTTCGAGAGGAAGGTGTTCTCGATGACGATGCCGGCGCGCCCGCCTGCCTTCAGGATCTTGATGAAGTGCTGGAGAAACAGGAACGCCGTCTCACCGGTGCGGATCGGAAAGTTCTGTTGGACTTCCTTGCGCTCCTTGCCGCCGAAGGGGGGATTCGCCATCACGACTTCGTAGCGCTGCGACTCCTGGATGTCGGCCAGGTTCTCGGTGAGGGTGTTGGTGTGGATGATGTTGGGCGCCTCGATGCCATGCAGGATCATGTTCATGATGGCGATAACGTAGGCGAGCGACTTCTTCTCCTTGCCGAAGAAGGTGCGCTCCTGGAGGATCTTCATGTCTCCGGTGGTAAGCCCCGGCTTTTTGCTGAGGTACTCGAACGCCTCGCAGAGGAAGCCTGCCGAGCCGACCGCGCCGTCGTAGATGCGCTCCCCGATGCGAGGCTCGACGACCTGGACGATGGCCCGGATGAGCGGCCGGGGGGTGTAGTACTCGCCGCCGTTGCGCCCGGCGTTGCCCATGTTGCGGATCTTGGCTTCGTACAGGTAGGAGAGCTCGTGCTTCTCGGTCTGCGAGCGGAAGTGGAGGCCATCGATCCCGTCGATGATCTCGCGCAAGTTATACCCGCTCTGAATCTTGTTCTTGATCTCGCCGAAGATCTCGCCGATCTTGTACTCGATAGTGTTGGACCCGCTGGCCTTCTGCTTGAACCCGTGCAGGTATGGAAACAGCTTCGCGTTGACGAAGTCGCGCAGGTCGTCCCCGGTCATCGCCCGGTTGTGGTCGAGCTTGCCATGGCTGTCTTTGGGAGCAGCCCAGCTCTCCCACCGGTACGCCTCGTCCAGGATGTAGGCGTATGGCTTGCCCTCCAGCGCCGCCTCGGTCTTCTTGTCCTGTTCGAGGTCGTCGAGGTACTTCAGGAACAGCAGCCAGGAGGTCTGCTCCGTGTAATCGAGTTCCGTGGTACAGCCAGCCTCTTTCCAGAGGACGTCGTCTATGTTCTTGAAGGCCTGTTCAAACATGCGTTACCCAATCTGTGCGGCGAGGCAGGGACATAGCGTCTGCTCGGAATGAAGGTAAATGGCATTCCGGTCCGCCGTTCGCACCCTTTTCCTCGAATCTGTCGTAAATGCGAAGATTACAGCAATACACAAGAAGAGCCACAGTCGTCCAAAGGCGTGCGCCAATTCTGCTCTTGGGCGCAGAGGGCATGCTGGGCACCGAGGTCGCAAAGGGTAAAGATGTTCGACGAAACCGAACCGTGGGAGACGAGCGTTCCCGCTGATCTTATACAGGCAATCAAATACCTGAGGAAGTCGTTCGATGACATTCAGTGGGGCTGCGGGCAGACCACGAAGGTGTTCTGCTACTCCCGGCTCCACGCTGAAGAGGTGGACGATCACTCCAAGCAGCATTTCAACTACCTGATGTACACAAAAGCCAGGATAGGACCGGCTGCCACTGCGCGATTCCACGATCTTGTGAAACAGGGAACGCCTCCCGCGATCTTCAAGGCGTTCTTCGACCTCTATTGCGATGGAGTCAGTGTCGAGGCTCTTCGGATCTTCCAAGAACTGAGCGAGATCGGCCGGGCAAACCAGAGGAGCTTAGGTGTCCCGTTCCTCGATTGGGCAGAAGCCCAGACCAGACATGTAGTTCGCGCCCACAGCCACTTGGTCAACATCTGGATCCGGGACGTTTGCGACAAGCAGGTCTATGACCCGAACGACGACGATGACGAACACTGGTTCTGGAGAAAGTGGCAGGCACCAAAGTTGCTCCTAATGACGCCCTCAAGAGGCAAGCCGTATGAACCAGCCGCGATCTGGGAGCGCTATGACCCTCCTACCAGCTCGCGTTTTCTGAACGCGTTTGCTCGGGATTACGTGCACCGGATTGAGGCTCGCGTCCGGAAAGCCTCGGGTCAGGCGGCTTTGGCCCTTGCGAAAGAGCCGACAGGACCCCGAACCGACAGCGGCGCGTCCGCCGAGCCCACCAGCTCTCAAAGTACATCGGTTACTGACGCTCCCGCTACTACGCCCCGTGTCACAACGGACCCCGAGCAATCTGACCCACAGTTTAGCCACACGGAAGATTACCGCTCCCTTCGCTTCAGAGGCGAAGCCTATACCCTCACCACTCGGCAGGCTGTGATCGTTGAGCTTCTACATCGCGCATACCTCTCGGGGTATGCTGACGTGCCCAAAGCCAAGCTGCTGGGTGCAGTAGAAGCAGAGACGAGTGAGGTCCGTGATAGCTTCCGCGGCTCGCCTCTTTGGAAGACGCTGATTCGTACAGGTAGTAGGAGAGGGACGTATCGCTTGGCCGTCGGGGACGGTCAGCTGGAGTGAAAACGCACGGCTGGCGTGGGCATACACGGCCCTTCGCTCCCCACCGGTGAAATACCCGTTACATACCGGGATAGCTCCCCGCCGACTCCCGCCTAGCTTCGTACGGTGTTCCCAAGGCCAATTTGCCAAGGGAGCCATTGATGTCCATCACCGTCCTCCGACTTCCGCAGGTCAAGCTCCGAATCGGGCTTTCGCGTTCCACCATCTATGCCGCCGTCTCGAATGGCACCTTCCCAGCTCCCATCAGCCTCGGAGCCCGTGCGGTCGGCTGGCTTGAAACCGATGTCGAAGCGTGGCTGTCTCGCCAAATCGAAGAGAGCCGTCGTTAGCGATGGAACATCTCCTGTCATGCTGCGATCCTCCTTCGGCACTTCACTCTCCGGTGACGCTGCCCGCTCGGCAGGGACGACTGGAAGCGGGGCTGGGCGGAACTCTCGAGGTTAGACCGACAGCCAGTCTTCGACCCCACTCGCTGATCTTGAAGTACTCCCGACCAGTCTCGCTCAGCGAGATCGGGGATCTCTCCCGATCGGGAGATGCGGCCTTCCATGAGCCGGTGGTGATTACGGGATCCGGCGAAATCCTCAACGGGCTCGCGCTCTGGGATGGAGCACAGCGAGAGGGCAGACCGGACTTGATCTGTCGCGTGCTCAGCGTTAGCAAACACCGAGCGGTCATTTGGCTCCTCCAGAATCAGCAACCCTCCACGGGACTCAACCAGTTCACCCGCATCCTCATCGGGCTCGAACTTGAGCCCTGGCTCAGAGAACAGGCCAGGGAGAATCAACAGCTTGGCGGTGAATTGAAGGGTTCGTCAAATTTGACGGAAGCTCGTCATCTCGACGTGAGAAGAAGCATTGCCCAGGTCGCGGGTGCTTCTTGCGGAAACGTAACCAAGGTAAAGACCTTGCGGGAGCGAGCCGACCCAAGCGTGATGGAGGCCCTGAAAATGGGGGAAATCAGAATTCACCGCGCGTGGGGCTGGGTGCAGCAATCGTCCGACGGGGGGAGGGTCGCACTGCTGGAACTGCGCAGAACACGGCAGATTTTCACGACCATTAGAAGGCAAATGCGAAAAAGCCGGAAGGCTCGCACCACAGCATTGGACGGATTAGTACAGATCCGCGCGGGCCTCCACGCCCTTATCCAACAAAACGCCGGTTCCCATTTTGGCCACCACATATTGAAACTCTTCAGAGATTTCGAACGTGAGCAGAACAACGACGCCCCGAACACCGCAGCGGCTTGACCGACCAATCCAAAGGATCCTTCGGTCAGCTGAGTCGATGTGGGACAATCCCGACACACGGCCAGCAGTCAGGCGCAACTTCCGTAAAATACTGGAGTGTGGCACGCCAGCGCTTGGCGCCGAAGTGTATGCGTCCGCTACCCAACACAAAGTCGTACACCATACCTGCAAGTCGAGGAGTTGTCCCAGCTGCGGTTACAAAGCCACTATGGAGTGGCAGCGACAAATACAAGCCTCCCTGCCAGAGATCCCCTTTGCCGCCATCGTATTCACGATGCCAAGCGTATTGTGGCCCTTTTACCAGCGGAACCGACACCTTTTGGAAGAACTGCCCCTCCTTGGGGCATCGGTGATTCAGCAATGGGCGGCCGAGACTCACGAACTTGAGTTGATGGGGGTGGCGGTTCGCCACACGTTTGGCCGGCACCTCAACTTCAACCCCCACCTGCACGTCCTCGTATCTGCGGCAGGGTGGAGGGACCGTGAGGGATGTTGGGTGGAATCGTTACATTTCGACCGATCTGCTCTCATGCGTCGTTGGCGTTACGCGGTGACGACGCAGCTCAGGGCGGCGCTTAACGAAGGCATACTCGACTCGGATATGCCGGGGGGACAACTCAAGGAGCTCTTCAGCGCACAGTACGGCCGTCGCTGGAACATCTTTGTCGACAACCTCACATCGAAAGAGCACTTCTTCAAGTATGCGGGACGTTACGTCCGCCGCCCCCCAGTTGCCCAGCACCGATTCTCCCGCATCACGGCCGATGTCATTAGCTTTCGGACAAAGGATCTAAAGTTGAAGCGAGAAGTTCTAACCGAGCATTCCCCTGAGGAGTTTATCCGATTATTGGCGGAGCACGTTCCGGATCTCTATCGCCACACGACGCGCTATTTCGGGCTACTTGCTCCGCGATCTAGGGCGCGGAAGATGGCGGGAGTGTTCGCTGTCCTCAAGCAGCAGGCGACGGCTCGTCTCGAGCGGGAATCGTGGGCGGATTCTATGACGAGATGCTTCGGAGTTGATCCCCTGTGTGATCGAAACGGAGAGCGGATGCGATTGATCGGGAGAAGGGCTCCTAGAGCTTGCACTGTCAGGCCTGGTGAAGAAAGGTCGCGTTCGACTCAAGGAGTCCCTCCATCGGAAGAAGAGAGGTAGCGTTAAGCGCGTCAGCACATTCCATTAACATGCAAGCCTCACGCTTACTGAGTTGCTAACTTCTGAGACCGGCTGCCCCTATTTCCTCGGTTCATGGGTTTTGATTTTCCTAGAGATGAACAGGACGCCACCGGTAAGCGTCTTTTCAGCCGGTGCGCGCGCCCTCGACGGAGCCGCCCCAGAGCAGAGCGCCGCCCATTCGTTCTCGGTCAGCCGTGCTTCGGTTAGCGACCAGCGGTGCTCTTCCGGCGCGTGCGCATGATGACGCCCCCGCGTGTCGAAGACTCTGGTCCAATCCTCGGCGAAGCGGTTGGGGGATGGGAACTGGAAACGACGCTCGCCAAGTTCTGGCGGGTTCGCCCGCAGTTCGTCGGCAGGCTGTGCGCGCGCTCGGGAAGAGGACTCCCTATACGAAGTTCAGCAGCATTCTTCCGAGGGACCTCATGCTACCTGCAGGGCGTCACTCCGGCAAGCCTGATTTTCGCTTCAATTCTTGGTACTCTCGCAACACTTCACTGAATCTCGCCTAAGCAGGTCCGCACCAGTGTCCTACACCCCGGAAAGCCCGCAGCATGCGTTACGCCAACGACTTGCCCAACTTGATGAAGAAATTCAATTCTGGCGCGCTATCCTGGACCGTCTTGAAGCAGGCCAGGCGGTCGACCGTGCTGGGCTTGGTGTGTCACTTGAACGTCTGGTAGAGAGCTCACAGGCTCTGCGTGACTCGATCATCGTAGAGGCTGGGCAGCTGGATGGACATGAAGTCACCTGGAACGGACGAGCGGGACTGCTTCACGTTGTCGCGTGTTTGGAGGTGCGAGACAGAGACCGCTACCTGAGACTGGCGGAGGTGCTCGCCGCCGGCAGTGTGCTGTATCAGCGGGAACGTGTGCGGCTGCAACGGAGCGAAATGCGCGACCGAGCTGTGGATGAGCTACGAGCCCTCTACGCCCAACCCGTTCCTCCGGCGCTGCCCGGCCCGGAGATTGAGCATTGGCTGGACTGGGCCTGGTCTCTCGAGGAGAAGAGTCCGGGGATCGTAGCGTTGGAGCATCTCCTGCCAAACGTCCAACACTTTCTGAGCGAGGTCGATGCAGCTAATTGGCAAAGTCACCGAGCACAGGATTTGGAGTGCCCTCCGGCGGCGATACCATCCGGCACGGCTGCGGCTGTTGTCTTGACGGAGTCGACAACGCTCAATGCAGAGGAGGAAGAGGCTCTTCCAATCTTTGGGAGTGAGACTCTAGGAGCTTGTTGAAATAGCTTTTGGCCGGGATGCGATTGTTAGTAGAAGACGTGATTGGGGCGGTGGTGTGTTGTGCCGGGGCGCTGAGGTCCTCTCAGGAGAGGGGTTTTTGGACAGTCAAC
>JAABUW010000754.1_pt1 | contig 60179 bp, 113 predicted proteins | sample 5560081 | NCBI WGS metagenome assembly JAABUW01 (sample SAMN10711882, study PRJNA513363) | rock metagenome | isolation source: Antarctica rocks | place: Antarctica: Victoria Land, Knobhead sud | reverse complement strand
GCCCAGTCACAATTGGCTTTGTAACAATCCCCTTGTACACGCGGGGCTCCTGGTTGGAGATCGAGGAACTTCCTGGGCACCTGCTGGCGACCACTTCGAGGCACGCTGTCTCGGCGAGGGGCTGGCTCTCTGCTGCCCATTTGCTGGTTTCATCGAGTTTCAAACAAACATCTCTTCCTGTCGCAAGGTTCGGCTCGTTTTTGTCGCCAGAGCAGCTGAACATGGCGCAAGCCAACGACCCGTGTTCCGCCAAGAGAAGAAACGACGGCCGACAGCTGATCGACATGCTGAGCCAGTCGAGCCGCGAAGCTCTCGAGGCTCTGAAGCCCTTTTCAGACTGCAGCCTGGGATCCGGCATCAATCACGACAGCGAGGACTTGCTGCCCTGCAGTCGAGCGGCGCTGGCGCAGTGCTCTCGAGTGCTCAGGTGTTTGCGTGGTCAAACTGGCGCCTGCCGAGCTGCCCGGAGCTGCCCGGAGCTGTAGAAACGTTCTTTAGCAGCGAGTACCGCGTATAGAGCTATCCACTTGACGATCGTGCATGTATGAGACTGCAGGGAGATGCTGATCGACATGCCAGACGAAAACCGCGTTCTGCTGCCGGAACGTCCTGAACACATTGCCGTTCTGATTGACAGCATGCATGGTGCGAGACGCCACTAATTCCAGTGTGCCGCACCCCTCTCTCACAGCGACAGCGCTGATTGTCTTAGACGCATGTTGGGCTGGGAAGCAACCTGGTTCGCAGAGCTACCTAATGCCAGTGATGTATCTTGCTTTCTTTCCAAGACCCTGAATGTGACATCGTGGATGCAATTTCAAGGTCACCTTCAGAACCCTGAACGTTGCTCTGTACATGGCGGACAAGTATGATTGCACGGAGCTGCAGAAGGCAGCCAAGAAATGCGAGAACCTCCGGCGCGCTGAAGCTTCAGCCAGCAAGGACCTGCTGCTGACGCTGCTCCATGAGTACTTTGCCATCTAGCATGATGTGCGTCTCTTTCCTTTCTGATGCTGATTTGCATGCCTCGGGCCACTTGTGTGAGCGGTTTGCACGGCATGACGCCTGAGTGACGATGGTACCCAGTGCAGTTCAAGAACCTTTCGGATATTATTACTGCTGAATCACGTGCCGACATGGTGGCGGCGCGCAGCGCTGCACAAGAGATGGTGCTGTACATGTACGAGGCCTTTCTGGACAATCTGGCATGAATAACGCCAGACATATAACCAAAAGCATTGCCCAGAAGTGGGGCGACAAGGAGAAGATGCAAAAGCATGCATCACTGTGTGGCGGCTCTCAAAGGGTGGCCCCACAGACAGTGCCGCTTGTTAGTTGCTGCAGAAGAGTTGCTGGCAATCACGAGAACGCAAACGCATGTGCTGCAATTCTCGGCAGCATCCCACGAAACCTTCAGGTCGTGTAAGCTATCATGCCGATGCCATCACTCGCCACACAACTGCTCTGCTGGATGTCACACGAGATGATTGTATGCGCTGAACGATTGGCGCTGTGACTACTGTCCTAGTACAAGTACAGGTAATGTACAACGACCTCAACAAACAAACAAGATCCACCGTAGATGAAAGCTGCATGCTTCTTGTGCTTCCCAGTCGGCTGCAGCTGGCGTGCATCCGCATGACAGCCACGCAGCGGCAGCTGCTGCTTGCCAGACGCCACGTCTTCAAGAAAGTGCACGATTCCTGCTGCTGGCGCAACTGCCCCTTACAAAGGGTAAGACTGCTGCGTCGTCACGAGGTCTTCAACGGCCCTTCTTGGCATCACTCGCCGCCGCTGCAGGCTCGCTGGGCTCTGCTGCCTCGGTCCCGCCGCGTCTCTGGCGCAGCTGCAGCGTCTCTGCATCCTTGCCCAGGTCCTCGAAGTCGTCTGCAGATGGAGAATACATTTGTCTTCATCACTCGACATGCTGCATACTGACATTTTAGGCGAGCAACATGTCAAAGCGTCCTGTGCAGCGCATCACAGTGTAGTACAACACGGGCACTGGTGCAGGCGTGACAGCAAGATTTGCAGCAAGAGTGGACATGCCTGAGGAATCTGAGGCGACCGAGGCAGGTGCAGCTGGCGGCTGCGTGTCCATGGCTGATCCTGCCGCCGCTGCGGGCTGCAGCTGCGCGGCCTCCGGTGGCGCCTCCTCCGCATACCTGCACAAAAAAGAAAGCTTACTTGCTAGTCTGTTGCACGCGACACATACACGCTCCCCAAAAAAGGATGACGTGCAGCACTCACGACGAGCAGTGAAATATAATACAGCCTGTATAGAGGCTGCGCCTGTGCAGGCTGCCTTTTCTCGATCTGACGCGCAAGCAGCTGTGCGCACGATGATACCATGCACGACAAACTTCGAGGCTGTCCTGTCGACTGGGTCGACTGTGCGCACCCAAACTCGTTGGCGCGCTTTTTGTCGACGGGGTAGATCCACCGCTGGTAGATGTACACCAGGAAGACCAGGTCGTCCCGGAACACAGACAGCCGGTGCAGCGTCGGCATCTTGATGACGAAGGCAAACAGGTCGTCGATGATGGTGTTGAGAAACCTGCGAACAGGGAAGCGGCAGCCTTCAAGCAAGGTGGCGTGCAGAGGCTCCAGGCATGCCCAATCGCGTGCCATTGCCGGGCTGGGCAGGGCAGCCCGGGCCGGCACCGGGCCGGCAGCAGCGGGCGCATGCTCGCCGAGGCAGCGACGTATGCAGCAGCATCCCCAGTAACCACACATGGCTTCGTACACACAGGACTTCGCACTTGTAGGACATCTGCCGCCAGGGGAGGTGCGCCACGCTCTTCAGCTTGTAGTTGAGGTACAGCTGCAAGCACACCACAAAGAGGACGTCAGTGCAGTGGGACAGCGGAGACTGCTGTGCTGAGCAGCTGTGCGTGCTGCAACGTGAAGACAGCATGCACATCGCGCATTGCTGTAAACACAGCTGCCAATACAGGGCAACCTCTGCACTCTTGCACACAAGGCTGCTGAGCAAGTCGAGCGGTCTTTAGGCACTGTCATGCGGACGTCACCTGAGGGCACATGAGGATGAAACCGAAGAGGTACACGCACTGCACCAGCACGTTCAGCACCCACGAGTACCAGCTCTTGTGCGGCTTGTAGATGAGCGAGTAGATGGCGTACCCAATCACCTGCGCCGGCAATGCAAATGGTTGCGTCTTCAGTGAAGCGCAGGGCACAGAAGTCCCGTGCAGATGCGACATTCTACAACACAATGCCCAGCCCTTTTACAAATGCACGCTGCAGACAACGGTCTGCCCTGCCGTAGCCAGATGTGGACACGTGCAAGGAGGGGGGCGGGTGCATCAGAAGCCCTTCGACGAAAGCCGCTTTGAGGGTTTCACCCTCTGCATAGACAGCTCAGGCTTGAGGGCCGCGCACCAGGGGGTACAGGATGTACGACAGGTAGCGCATGGCCTGGTCGTCGTACTCCTTTGTGCCACTGGTGTTGTACGAGTCCCGGTTCTTGAAGCGCAGCTTGGGAACCATGCCCGACCGGTCGATGCTCACATCCATGGCCTTTGTGATCTGGAGGAGGAGCGCGAGCGCAGGGGGGAGCGTCAGTCGTCATGCCAGCTGCCCCTTGGAGCTGCTGCAGCTCAGGTGTCATCGCAGGGAGATGCGGGATTCTGGACAGGCACAGAGCCGCTGCCAAGTGGCTGCTGCCAGGGAGGAGGCGAAAGCTCGAGAATGACACGTCCTGTGACATGAGATGCAGGGCAATTTGGCTACGCACCTTCCAGAACTCAATGATGATGCCCACAAAGGTGCTTGCCAGGATGACGAAGCTGGTCTCGTTGTCCAGCAGGTACAGGAAGATGATGACCTGCGCCGCGCGCAATGCAGTGTCATGATCCCACGGCCCGGAAATACCAGACCCGTCAAGGTGATGAGAATATCCCAATGCGCCGGCGCACCGAGTCCAGGACAGATAAGGAGCAGTGGACAGAGAACAGCAGGACAGCAGAACCGCTGCAGCAGCAGCAGCAGGAGCAGCAGGAGCAGCAAAAGTAATTTGGCAGCCGCATCAGAACTCCACAACCGTGGGCACACACCTGGCAGATGTTGATGACGATGGTCTGCACGGACAGGCTGCAAGGGGCAGCAGCACTGGGAAGCTGCAGAGCGCACCTGGCAGACGCAGTTGATGAAGATCGTCTGCACGGACAGGCCCTCCACCGTTTTCTTGTCCTTCCAGAAGCCGATGTCATTCTTGAAGGCCAGCATGTCGAACACGGAGTGCAGCATGCTGACGGCGAAGGTGAGGCCCAGGAAGTAGGGGTTGCCCTCCAGCAGCACGCGCTTGAACTCGTCCGTGTCGCCCTCCGCCATCGCTCCCATGTTCTTCTGCGGGACCAGGAACGCGTAACGAACATGAGACACCCGGTTTTCGAAAAGCAGCTTCCCCTTGAACTCGTTTGCGTCCCCGTCCGCCATGGCGCTCAGGCGTCTCTGCGGCCTCGAAAGCTGCAAACATTTACTGGACGATCTTGCAACGGCACTTCCTCACACGTGAAGTGGAGGGTGCTCTCCAGCAGCGTGCACATCGACTCGGTGTTCCGGTCCGCCATTGCATCTGTGCTCTTGTGTGGGCAGAAGGCAATGAGCGTCCTGTGACAGCTACAACAACTTTGGCGCAAAGCAGCCTTGTCATCAGCGCGCCAAGCCCATGGCAAACAAGCGGGCTGGTCTTCTCACTCAACTGGATCCTGACGAAGCACCTTTTGACAACGGTGCAGCCATGAGACTTGCCTGAGTTTACCCGGAACTGTACGATGCATCGGAGGAGGGACGCACCTGCATGCTGAAGGACTGGTCCATCTGCAGGTACATCATCCACTTCCAAGGACCCAGCGTGTTGAGCGTCAGGTGCAGCTCGATCTCGGTCACGGTGCTGTTGACGGGCACCATGTGGTCGCGCAGCGTCCAGAAGTCGTTGAAGAACACCGCCGGCAGGTACGTCATGGTGTCTTTGTCCAGGTGGATCCAGTCGCGTTGCTGCGCCGGGGAGACGAAAGCCGCATCACATTATGCATCTTGACGAGGCTGTCCAGGCACGTATGCCCTGGTGTTGTTGATTGGCCAGGTGGATGCAAACGCGCGGTTGCGCAGCCTCCAAAGCGCATGCCATGTGCCACGTGCATGCGATCTAGATCAGATTGTGCAGGTGGCTTGCGCTGCTGCTGGGCATGAGCATTCGTCACGAAACTCAACCAGGTCGATCCCAGGTGGCAAGCGTATGGCAACATATGAAGCACCACCTGCGGCTGGATCTGCGCTGGCGTGAGCAGGGTCTGGTCGTCGATGAGGGAAATGGTGAGGTTGGGCTTGATCCAGGAAATGATCTCCCGTGGCACCGCCGCCGCCGCCTTTTGCTGCGCGTGTGTCGTGTCCTTACCCGCCTCGTCCTTGCCGGACAGCAGGTTGACGCCCTCCGTCGCCTTGGGCCGCGGCAGGTACTCGTTGATGGCTGCAGGCAAGAACATATGGCACATGCTTGAGATTCTGCCTAGTGCTGCGTCCCAATTCGCTTGATGTTCACTTGTGTGGACCAGATCTCTGGAACCATATGCGCCTTCAGCGTTCAAGACATCTCTTGCAGCAGCAGGAGCGGGCGGAGCATAAAACAGAACCATAGTGCAGCATATTCCCTTGTTCTTGTGGGATTCGAATGGGAGACTCACGCCAGCTGCGGATCCACTCCAGGGTCCGCGGCGTGCCCAGCGGGTCCTTCTCGGACTTCTCGATGACCGACGCCTCGAACACTGTGTGCAGGTACAGCGTCCCGTTGTTCTGCACCGCCTGCAATTGCAGATGCAGCAAGTGCTGGTCCGAGCGACGTGTGTGAGTTGTGTGGGCCTTTTGCACGAGGAGCCTCTCAAGCAGCAAATGAGCAGCATGGGTCGCAGTCAGGGAAGTGTGGTTGTGATGTGTAGTTGTGCAGACCTAGCAGGCCATGATGCAAGTGGATGCTCCAGCTGATGGCCTGCAACACCTTGGAGGGGCGGTAGGTAATGGACTGGGTCTTCTCTGCCGCCAGCGGCAGCGAGAACTCGAGCTCCTGCCACGCCGGCCGTGTGGACACGGAGTCCAGGTCGATCTCCGGCTGCTCGGTGATGAACACGCGCATCGACAGCGGGTCGCCGTGCGTCACCGCCGGGCGGAATGCCAGGCCGGGAGGCGGCGCCTTGGCGCCGCCGCCGAACAGGTTGCGCACCAGCATGTAGAAGAGGAACACTTGCGGAGCACACAAGGATACCGCGTCAGGTTGATGTTTGGATTTGATGTGTTGAGTCGGGCAAACGGGCGGCAGGGGCATGGGGTGCAGCACGTCTGCACCCCTTGAAGGCGCCGCCCGCAGTACAAGCAGTGTGGATGGCAATTACAGCCGCAGGAAGTGATCCACAAATCATGATGGAAGTGCAGCGAGCTCACGTACGATGTCCTGGAGTGGAACCGCCTCAAGCGCAGCACATCATAACATCATGATTGTGCAAAGTATCCAAACGCAAAGCACAAGGTTCGCGAAGAATGCGCATGTGCAAGACAACTTATGTTTGTGACTGTCATCCGTGGAAGGATTATGCTCCTCACTTCTGAATGCATTGGAGAGAAAGCTGCTGCCGGCCGCAGGGCGGGCCTGGCCCTCAGCCACATCTCCGGCAGCTGCCAACTGTCTGGGTGGCATCTCGAGCGGCCGGAGAAACCTAGACCGTGCTCTGCATGCAAGGCGTAAAAACGGTGCGGCGGAGGGAATCTCGATGTCGTGCAGTCGTGCTCTGCCGCAAATGATGCGGGCTGCAATTCAGCAAATTGCCCATGTCAATGCTAACCTGACTGTGAGTGGTGAACTAGCGTAAACCTAATCTGTTCTACGTGTCGTCGTCTGCTGGAGATTAATCAATAATCTTGCACCGGCAACGAGGCTGCAGAAAAAGGCAGAAATCGGCAATGTGCACGGTCTAGGAGTCAGCGATGTTTAGGATCTGACGGATCTTGCCCCGGCAGATCGGGCACGACGGCAACGCACTGGCCGCCAGCTTCGCCGCGCATGTGCGACAGAGGCATGCATGCCCGCAGGGCACGACAACAGCCTGCTTCTCCGCCGCCCAGCACACCACGCACTCCAGGTCCCGCTCGTCCTCCCTGGAGCTCGGCTGCCTCGCCATCTGCTGCGGTGGCGCGTATTGCTGCGGCAGCGCGTGCTGCTGCCGGGGCGCGTGGTGCTGCAGCGGCAACTGCTGCGGTGTTTGCTGCGGAACCGGGGTCGGCACCAGCGTCTGCGCGGACCACATATTGTGCTGCGACGCAAGGGGCGCCAGCAGCGGCGGCGGTGGCTGGAAGGGCACGTAGCCGTTCGGGGCTGGCCTCTCGATCGGGGAGCGCCGCCCAAAGTCGGCACTGCCGCTGCCACTGTAGGCAGTGGGGAACGGCTGATACTCCCGCAGCGGGTGCGGCTGCTGTTGCCGCTGCTGCTGCTGCCGCTGCTGGGGCGGCGGCGTCGCCGGCACACCGCCGCCAGAGCCGCCGAGGTCGCCGCCAGAGAAGAAGCTGCTGCTCTGGTGAGCCGCCACTCCATCGCCGCCGCCGCCGAAAAACAGACTGCCACTCTGGTGGGCCGCCGCGCCGTTGCTGCCGCCGAAACGGAGGCTGCCGCTCTGTTGGGCTGCCGCGCCGTTGCCACCGCCGGAAAAGAGGCTGTTGCTCTGGTGAATCGCCGTGCCATTGCTGCCGCCGGAATGGAAGCTGCCGTTTTGCTGTTGGGCCGCCGCGCCCTTGGCGTTGCCGGGAAATAGGCTGTTGCTCTGCTGAGCTGCCACACCGTTGCTGCCGCCGGACAAGAAGCCGCCGCTCTGGCCGGCCACCGTGTCATTGCCGGCACCGCCGCTGCCGTCGCCTGGGAAGCTGCGAAGCTGTGAGAACAGGCCGTCCCACCGGGACTGCTCCGCGGCATTGACCGCCGCCTCGGCGTCCGCCAGCAGCTGCGGCGGTATCAAGCTGCGCAGCGGCCGGGCGGCGTCCAGGGCCGCCAGTAGCACGGCCTTGTCGCGCGGCCCCGCCGCCATCGCCGCCTGCAGCTGGTCGCGTGCATACGCCACCTTCTGCAGCTTGGCCACCACCTACGCGTGACAAACCGAGCACAGGTATGCTAATTTCCCGAAGTCCTATGCGCTTCATGGCGCGAAAGGCACAGGCACATGCGGGAGATCACAATTGCGAAATAGACGATTGGGCAGCTGCAACACGCAGCGTCCAACATGTGCTAGTACAGGGTGGGGGCGCGCAGGCACTGTAGAGACACTACAAAGACAAAATAGCCACAGGGGCACCTTTTTGCTGTACTTGAGGCTGATGCCTGCGGCGCCGACTCTGGGGCTGAGCGCCTGTAATTGCGCCTCCAGCGCGCGCTGCCTCGCTGGGTCGCAGCACTGTGCCGCCTCGCCCAGCAGCGCGTGCCACTGATCCCGCAGCTCCTGCACAAGAACGTCCGGATGTGTTCAAACATGATTGTAGGCAGAGGGTGCTGCGTGCAGGCATGTCACTGCTTCATTCCTCAAAAGCGCTTGCCACCTTGAGGGCATGACGCCATCGCTTGCATGACACCCATGGCTTTGCACAGAGCAGCAAACGGCTGCTGGGCTTCTAGCTGACGGTCTGTACACGAGACATCGCATGATCTGCTGCATCGAAGAGAAACGGCAGAGCCGCACCTGCTTTGCTGCCGCCTCCCTTGCGGCAGCTGCCTGCTCCGGCGTCTCCCCAATCGGCTCGTCCGCCACAGGATGCCGCGCCGCGCCGTCACCTGCCGCCGCATCCCCGGGGCTGCGCGAGGGGCCGTGCCCGCCGCCGCTGTCGAGCGATGCCTGGCTGCCGTTCAGGGATGCCCGGCCCATGCTGCCTTCCAGGTCCCTCACCCGCTGCTGCGCGTTTGCGGGGGCCTGCAGCACGCCCGTGGGGGTGTACCCCTCCTGCCGCCGCCGTGCCCGCTGCAGTGCCGCATCCGCCGCGGATCCAGCGGTGCTGTCTGTGCCGTCACGCCGGCCGCTGTGGTCCGCCGCCGTCATCGCACTGCCGTTTGCGTGCGCGTCTGGCATTGCGTGCATGGCATGCGAGGCCCTGGCGGCCGCACCCGCGCCGTCTGCTGCCTTCTGGCTGGACGGCTGCGCCGCGGCTGGGCTTGCTGCCGAGCCGACGGCTGCAGCGGTGCCATTATCGTGTGCGGCGGCACCGGCGGCCTTCGCTTTGCCTGCAGCACAATGATGATGTGCAAGTGGGTTGCGAGTGCCCCTGACTCTGTGACAAACACATGCTGTTTTTGCCACCATGATTAAAGGAAGAGGGGCATCGAGAACAGCAGCAAACAGCACTCTGTATGACGCGCGCTTTCCACAGCACCGCTGTCCACTGCCCTTCAATTGGGAAAACAGCCAATGCAAGCGCCACGCACTCTTCTTCTTCGCCTTGGCCTTTCGCTTGGCGTCCACGGCCGCGGCCTCCGAGTCGAGCTGCTTCAGAAGCGCGTCCGCGGCGGCGGCGGCGGCCTGGTCCTGAGCCCGCCGCTCCTCCCCGGACAGCTTTTTGGACGCGGCGTCCGTCGCCGAGCGCTCCAGCTTCTCGCTGCGCTTTTCCCGCAGCCGCTGCCGCTGCAGTTTTGAGGGCATTCCAACTGCTTCAGCCTCTGCCATGACATCTCGGCCCACCCGGGACAGACCTCCTGCCGCATTCACTCGCACTGAGTGCGATTGCGCACTGTACTCTTCCCACACGAAACCCAGGCGGGGTGCCCAAACACCAGAAAACGAGTGGCAAGCTCGCCTGCTGCATGCGCCGCAGCAGCGCGGCGGCCTCCTGCCGGCTGCCGCGCTCGGCCGCCTCCAGCGCAGTGAGCCCCTCGTCGTCCCGGTGCCAGCTGTTGGCACTGTGCTCGTTCAGCACGTTGATGCAGTCCAGCGCGCCGTAGCGCGCCGCAATGCACAGCGCCGTCCGGTGCCTGCCGCGCACCAAAGAGACAGGACTGTGAGTGAAGCTGCGGCCTGTATAATGTTGTGACAGTTTGATTATTCGATTACCATACGACAGTAAACGATCGAGGAGTTGGTGGACTCAAGCAAGGCCTCATCTCGCAATGTGCCAAATGAATACAAATGCCCATGTCACGCGCTGCCGCTGGCTCAGGCCGGACCTGTCGTCGGTCTTCTCGATGTAGGCGCCACCCTGGATGAGCGCCTCTGCCACAGCGCCGCGATCTGCAGCCAAGCAGAGATGTCGTTTTTGTCAGGTGCACCGCTGCCATAGGGACACGAAGCAGCACGAATAAGCTTCAAGAACAAGCAGCACATCGTGTGCTGCCAGTGCAAAGTGTTGTTTACAAACAGGGCAGCATGGAGCAGTTGTCAGCACATTGGCCCAGCACTCGCCTGAGAAGATGGCGACCATGAGCGCTGTCTGGCCATTGTAGTCAACGGCGTTCACATCTGCCCCGCACTGCGAGTCCGGATTTTGACATGCTCATTTCAGCCGAAACATTGGTTGCCATGAAGCCTGGCGCGTGCAGCTGGTATGTCGCAGACTGTTTTTCTTCAACCCGAGGGAATGCAGGTTTCGCAGCCAAGCAGCGTGACAAACCTCCAGGAGCGCTGTCACGACGGCTGCATAGCCGCCGTTTGCCGCGTGCATGAGCGGCGAGCCGCCCTTGTCGACATCCGGCTCTGCGTCTGGGTCCGCGTCATACCTGCAGGCACGCCCAAAGTGTGTGGTATCCAATTGCAGTGCGTCGGACTGCCTCGACACAAAGCTGTCCCCATGCACTCACCACAAACACCACAACCATATAGCATCCCTTTCACACATGCTGCCGACGTTTTCTGCTGCAGGACTGGGGCTGCAGAGTCAAACGTTTCGTCTTTGTACATATGGCCCAAGACAAGTGCGGCCCCGCACCTTGCGGAAGGCACAAAGCTCAGCTTGTCCAGCATTTTCAATGCCAAGGAGTGCAGCCATAAGGTACTCACTCGTCCAGCAGGCGGATGATGCTGGCGTGGCCGCACTGCGCCGCCAGCAGCACCAGCTTCGACGCCAGGTCGGGGGCATAGGGCCATGACTCCTGCACCGCGTCCAGCGCCGCCGCCAGGCGCTCGGTTTCCGCACGCTGCACAGAGTCCATGGTGTATACGTCATGGTGATGGAGATAAGATACAGACAGCTGTGTGCATGCTCTTATTGGCGACGTTGCAGATGCCTGCGCAGGCTGTGTAAAGTGTGCAAGGGGCGGCAGCCTGTGAACTGTGATGCTACAGTGCTAGACAGCAGCAAAGTCAGCAGGCCAGAACACTATCACAAGTTCAAAAGTGCAAGCGCAATGCATGACACACACCTGCGTACACCGCACAAGCATGTCTGCGAGCTCTGCTGCAGGCATCGTCTCGGCAGCCGGCCAACCGGCATCCTCCAGCCAGTCCGTCATGTCCTGGATCAGGTCGCTGCACAGGAGACGATGCAGTTTTTGGATACAAATGTATGTGCTGATTCACATGCAGTGCTCCCATCACAGGGCGTCTCAGTCACTGGGCTGCGGGCCTGGCATGAATGTGCAGGCAACGGTGTCCGTGCGAGACTGTGCAGTCGTGTTCGCACACTGGAGGTGCAGTCTGGATGGCAGCTCTCAATGGCGGCACTCACCTGGGGTCGTCCACTCGCGCGGGCGCCTTCCGGCGACATCGCGCGCAGGCGCATGCATGGCCGTCCGCAAACCCCTCCCCGCGGGCAGGCGCCAGCGGCCGCTCTGGCGGCAGCATGCCCATGTCTGTGCCCGCCACACCCGCGTATGCATCGTTGAGAGCGTTGACGAGGGGCCCTCCCGCCCCAGCGAGCAGCTGGCTGATTTCGCGCAGGGAGGTGGCGGCCCCGAGGCTGCCAGCGGCTGCCGGCGGCTTGGGGCGCGCCCGCGGCATGTTACAATGCGTGTGCCCAGTACTGCACACGGACTGCTGTCTGCACGCCACCAGTATCAGGCTGCTCGGGTCCATAAGGTGCGATAGCAAGGTGCAGCTACTCTCAGCAGGCCGCTGTCTGGAAGCAGACGATCTGGGCTTCGAGATGGAGCAGTGGGTTGAATGGAACGCATGTGAGCCATTCCACGGTGCACAGGGACAGCACATCTGCACATCGAAAGCCGAGTGGTTGCCATGTCGGCCAGCGCTGCTCACCTCTCAAGCCGTCAGCGGCTTCAGACTACAGCCGCGACTTCGCTCAGGCTGTGGTGGAGGACGAAATCAAGAGCTCCAGTTGGACTTCAATTCGTGCATCACGCACAACAATGTGAAATTGTACCACCCTCCTGCATTTTGCAACTGGAGCGGTATATCGATGGCTCTCTGGTCGCAAACCGGCTGCCCTTGCGAGCTGCACTGCGGCACTGGCAGGTCGTAACAGGGCAGCATCGCATGACTTCTGGAGCGCAAGCTCTTGTGGATCTTGTGTGCTGTTCGGGCACCGAACCTTTGGGGCTGGGCAGTCCTTCTTTTAACCATAGTTTTGGTGACTTGCAGCATGTTTGGGTAGCTTTAGATTCTCGTGCATCCACAAAATTTGAAGTCGCAGCCTTGAATGATGCGCTTAGGAGGCACATGCAGCAGACATCCATACACGAAACCAAAGGCTTGCACTGCAGGCAGTGAAGAGTTTAGAGGCGTCGCCGGCGCAGTTGCGGCAGCTCGGCCAGTGATCAAAGTCCCAGTTACACTGCCATCGTTTCGAGACCTTTTGGATTTTGCACGGCACAGCCGGCCGCTGCCCACCGCCTGGCAGGATCATACGGCGTCGAAGGGTGATGCCATCCTGAGCGCGTGCCGTCTGAGACGGCAAGTTCGGAACACTAGTTCCAATCGAGACCGCGTCCTTCAAGACACTGAGTTGGCTTTGTGGCACATCATGCGTCGCGGCCGCCCAAGCGGAGCCGGGATGTTCGCCTCGCTGGTGACTCGAGAGACGTCAGGACGCAGAGGTGGGTCGCACAGGCCCAAGTTTTGAGTGCCATTGTGGTGCAGGCTTGCGAAGGCCGAAAGTGCATCATGTCTGTCAAACTCTATACAACTGCTCGATCAGACGTCCGTGCTGCCCCTGGTGGTCGCAGTGCTGGCGAGGCCGTTCCTGCAGGACCTATCATGCACGGCTCCTGGCGCGGGCATTGTGGCCTGCGCGCCCGACGCCTCTGCTCTGCCGACGCCGCCTTACGCTGTCGCCTACAGCCAGGTGACTTTGCATGGCAGCTCGATGCTGGACTGTTGGCTCGCCTCCATACTTCTTTTCAGCCACTGCAAGATTTTTTCCAAACTTCAATTCCGCAGCCAAGGTGCGGCAGATCTGCGTCCAGTTTCGAACCTCTGACACATAAGTCACTGCGCCTGAAGCACGCCTCACTTTCTCCTGCCTGCCGCAGCGCATCAGCAACAACCGCATGCTGGCGGTGGGCGACGAGGACGGCTTCGTGTCGTGCGTCAACACCGACAAGCCGTTGCCGCACACGCTGCATGCGCCGCTGGCGGACCACCCGCTGCGTGCGCAGTGGCCCGCTCACGACAACGCCATCTTTGACCTGTGCTGGATGCAGGTGCGTCTGGCTTTCCCTGTGTGCAAAGCACGGACGCCTCGATGTGCATCACAACGTGTCCTCGGTTGCTGCGGGCCTCCTGAGTGTTGACCTGTGGGTGCCTCCTCATTGGGCGTCTCCAAGTATGATACCGGGTACTGAACACGTCTAATATTGCAGCATCAGTTTCTCAGTGCTGCTCTGTGGCGGCAGATAACGTCCACCTGAGGTTCTCACCATCAGCCATTTTTACCTTGTGCATGCTGCATTTGCAGGACGACACGCGGCTGGTGACGGCGAGCGGCGACAAGACAGTGGCCATGTTTGACACCATCGTGAGCGCGCGCGTCGCGGTCTTCCGCGGACACCGCGGCAGCGTCAAGAGCGTCCGGCCGTGGGCTGCCTGCCCTGGGGTGCTCGCCTCTGGCGCCCGCGACGGCTGTGTTCAGGTACAGCGCTTTCGAAACTCATGTCAAGAGCAATCTTGTCAAGAAATAGAACCGTTGAGGGTGCTCGTTTCCGGCGCCCTCGACGGCTGCGGGCACGTCCGTATCGTTCTTGAATGCAGGATCTCTTTCAAATGCTCTTGAGTTCAGATACTCAAAGGGCAATGCGCCTGACCCGGGGTTTTAGCCTCTGGCACCCACGACGGCTGCGTGTAGACACACAGCTGCGTACACAGCATGAATTTTTATTGGCTAGGACAAAAATGCTTGCCTGCTTGATGGCAGAATAGGGACGAAACAGAGTCAGTGAGGGCCGCTGTGCGCGTATGTGCTGCGTCCTGAACATTAGGGCCTGGCAGGGCAGCTGGCCCGCAGCCAGGCCGGCGCAGCCCTCCCTGCTGCTTAATTTGTGACTGTGTTTGGAGAACTGGACTTCGACGCTGTTGATCTCCTGTGCCACTCCGACAAACGGGCGCAACATCCAAAAGATGCCAATATGCGGCCCCCATCGGCTGTGCTCCGATCGGTTTCAGATATGCCATACTTGTCACGAATGCAGGTGTGGGACGCGCGGCAGTGTGCGGCCCAGGGCGCCGGCGGCGATGCCCGCCAGCTGACGCCAGTGCTCACAATCAAGGTGTGTCGAAGGGGAACAGATATTATAATCCGCGCCGGCCCTCTGCTTCGGCAGTGCCAACGTCCCAGCCACCCATGTCAGACTGCTTCATGCTGCTGCATGCGCGTCACACCTCATCCTGTTCAGCACACCACGCCGGGCACCTCGTTCATCAGCGATGGGGCGCCAAGAGCGACGCCGCAAGCGCCGCACTCCTGCAAGGCAGCAGCAGAACAGTGCTCAAGATGCGGATCCATTCACGAAGCTCCTCAAGCCAACCCCTTGTCCAACTAAACCTGCTTCTGCTGCCAGGACGCGCACAAGATGCCGCCTGAGGAGGGCGGCCGGCGGCGGCGGTCGATGCCGGACATGGATCAGCTGCACGGCGTCACCTCTGTGCTATTCCTCAACGACGACATCTCACTGGCCACTGCTGGTAGGTATATTTGGATTACTCATTCACTGCCACTGCAGAAGCCAAGCTCTCGTTGGTCTGCCTGCTGTGAGGCTGAAAGTGCCCAGAAGCTGTGGCGACAACAAGCTCCGCAGACGGTCAAGCATAAGCTCCTGCGTGAGATGTGCCTTGTGCCAGGGGCCCAGCTGCACATATCTGCGCCAAGCAAGCAGGGACTGGATGCCGAAGTGATCACCTATCACCTGCCCGGCCCCGCGGGCGCCACCGACGGCTGCGCCACACTACGGGACATGCGGCTGACGGCGCTTCTATCTGAAACCCGGAACTTCTGATCGTCAACCCCCGTATGCAGGAGCCACCGACGGCTGCGTCAAGCTGTGGGACATGCGGCTGACGGCACGGCCGCGCGATGAGGCGGTCTACGGCCCGGGCAGCGCGACGCTGGCGCAGCCGGACATTTCGCGCAAGACGCCGCGCGGGCAGGCGGAGACGGCGGCTCTCGCCGGCGGCGGCCGCCGCTCCGGCATCACCTGCCTGCAACAGCCCTCCCGGGGTGAGTAAGTGGAACACCAAAGCCTACCAAACTGGAACTTGAAGGTCGTTTTTGAGCGGCGATACGCCCGGCATCACCTGTGTGCAGCAGCAGAGTGTGTGGTGAGAGCAGGCGCGTGTTGTGGCATTGACGGCCTGCAGCAGCCCTCTCGAGGTGATGGCTGTTGGGGGCGACCTTCGAATGCCTTGCCGTTTTGAGCCTCCCTGAGGAAGCCTGCGTGGCAGCACGACAAGACAAAGCAAAGTGCTCAACATCTCAATTACATGAAACATCTCTGCAGGCTCGCGGCTACTGGTGTCGGTCAACGATGGGAGCCACTACCTGATCGACTCGGCGGCGCCGTCCGCGCCGCCGACAGCGGTGTTTCGCGGCCACTCCTCCCGCAACTTCTTCGTCAAGGCCGCCTTCAGCCCCGACGACACGCACCTGCTGTCGGGTTCCGCCGACTGCTGCGCCTACATCTGGCAGGTAGGGGATCTTGAATGGTTTGGGATCTCTCGCCAGAAGCTCCTGCTCCTCCACCTGCTGTCTGCTTTTCACGAACTGCTGCGCCTACATTTGGCAGGTGGGGCGGTGTTTGCCGCCGTCGCTGCTTTGATTGAGTAGAACTCTTGCGCAGGATGACATCTGGCAGGCAGTTCAACTGCGCAAAATTTCGAATGGAGTTCCTTTCGTGCTGGCGAAGTGCACTTGCATGGATGCTGATGACTTTGGTGCGCCAAGGTGACCAGGCCACAACAGGAGGTTATGCAGCAGCTGGGTGGCCGCTGGCGCTGTCTTTTGACACGGCTACTTTCGCTCCGCAGGTGGACAGGCCGGCGGCGGCGCCGTACGTGCTGCAGGGCCACGAGGGCGAGGTCACTGGTGTTGCCTGGTGTCCCTCCGACTTTGGACAGGCACGCGACGCCGCACCTTGACGATTTGGGCGCTGGCCTACAATGGCGCCGTGTTGCTGTTGTCTCCGGAACATGTGATCCTTGCATCGCCGATTGAGACAGTGCCGCATCAAAGCCTCCGCAAGCCAGGGCAGGGCACCGACAAAGTGACATGCATCTGCAGGTGGCCACCTGCGGGGATGACGCGACGCTGCGGGTATGGAAGCTCGACAGGCGTGGCGAGCCGCGCGCGCGACCCACAGCGCAGGTGCCCAGCTGCAGGCCCCCAGACTGCGGTCAATGGACTTTCGAGCAACGCAGCGCAACTTTTGCAAATCAAATTCATGTCGAGTTTCAAGTGCGCAGCCAAGGGCTGTGTCTGTTCGGACTGCCATGCTGTCATGGCCATCTCGGTTGGTGTCAATGCAAAGCAGTCGAGCTCCCACACAATCAGGCCTGAAACAATAACTGGCTCCATCAGGCCTCAAGTCCAATGTGCTGCTTCCCTGTCGCTGCAGGCCTCGATGGCGGGACATGCCCGGGAGGAGGTGGCGCCGCCGCGCACACCCCACCTGCGCACGCCCGCCGGCGCCGCGGGCCGCCGGCTGGTGTCGCCGCTGACGGCGCCGCCAACAACGGCCCCACGCATGGCAACGGCGCCGATGGCCATGCCCGCCGCCGCAGCAGCCGGCGCGGACGCTGCTGCCGGGCCGACGGCTGCGCCGGCGACTGGCCCCCCGGTGCAACGACTCATCACCGCATTCCTGCGGTCGCCGCCGCCGCCGCCAGAGTCCCCCGCCGCCAAGCGGCGGCGCACCAACGCTGACGAGGACAAGGCGCAGCCGGCGGCTGCCACTGCAGATGCGCAGCAGGCGGCGCCCGCCGCAGCTGGAAGTCAAGCGACCGCCGCGCATGTCACCGCCAGCAGCGGCCCGGGCATGTCTGGCGCCAGCGGCGGCGTGCGCCGGCCAGCGATCGGCGTATCCGCCGCTGTCCGCCGGCTGTCCGCCCGGGCGGCGGCCGCCGCCGCAGCCGCGCGGTCACCGCCGCTGGAAGGTACCGTGCAGCGGCTTGGCCGCCAGCATGCCGCCGGCACGGCACAGCCCAGCTCGGCCCGGCCGGGCAGCACGGCAGAGGATCCCATCGAGGCGACGCCGCCAGAGGCGTCAGACCCCATCGAGGACGCCTCGCTGTCCGCAGAGCCGCGGGATGGTGGCGGCGACGCGGCGTGCGCCATGGAGGTGGACAGCGACGCCGCCGGCGAGGCGAGCAGCCATCAGGCTGGCAGCCAGGTGGCGGACGGCGCCGACGGCGCGGTCCCCACCACGCATCCGCCGGAGGGCGAAGATGCAGATGCAGAAACTGCCGCCGCCGATGCCGCCGCCGCCGCCGACGTGGTCAGGTGCACGCAGCAGACGGGCCTCGAGTGCGGCGAGTGCAGCGTGGACTCTGAGGAGACGCCGCAGCCCGGGCCGCACGCGCTGGACACGCGCAGCAGCTGCGCCCCGCCGCCGAGCGCCGCGGCCCGCGCCTTGAACGCGCTGCAGGCGCACGCGCAATGGCGGGCGGCCGCCCAAGCGGCCTTGGCGGCCCGTGCCGGCCGCGGCGAAGGTGACGGCGGGGACGCTGCACAGCCTGATGCGCTGGCTGCCGGCCAGACGGCGGCGGCTGGAGCCGCTGCCAGCGCGCTCGATGCAGCCGGAGTGGCGGCCGCCGAAGCGGCGGCGGTTTCCCAGGCCGGCGGCTGGCGGCCGCCTGCGGATGAGAGCATGGGCGACTTCAACCCAACGGCCCACGCCCAAGCCGTGGTGGCAGCCGGCTCCCTGGCAGTTGCCGGCACAGCCGGGGCACAGGCGGTTCCCAGCGCGGCCGCCGCTGCGGCGATGCCGCCAGCAGTCGCCATGCCGGCGGCGCTGCGCACCTTCGGCTCGCAGCTTGCGTCGCCGCCGGTCGCGCCACTGGCGGACGCGCAGCCGCAGCCAGCCTCGCAGCCGCAGCCAGTCTCGCAGCAGCGGTCCCAGTCTCAGGGCGGCACGCTGTCGCCTGCGCCCGGCGCGGAGCACACCGTGGACAGCAGCAGCTTCGCCAGCCAGAAGGAGAACGATGCGACCGTGGGACGGCAGGAAAACCTGCCGCTAGGCAGCCCGGGGCGGCCGCCGCCGCGGCGCCCGGCAGAGCGCTGCTTCAATGGTGTGTCGCTGTCCATGGGCACTCCCAGCCATAGCTCGGCGCCCGCGGCGCCGGCGTGAGAGCTTCCATCTAGCTTGCAGATGACGAGAGGCTGCAGCGCCCAGCGGCTGCTGATAGGCGGCCATGGCGGGACAGGGGTGCAATTGGGCATGTCGCTGACCATGGGCAACAGCCCAGCCGCGGCACGGCGCCACCAGTTGATTGGCAGTTCTAGGGCGCAGTTGGCGCTGATGGCGACCACGGCAGACGGCAGCGGCAGGGGTGAAGAAGTGGACCCCAATAGGTGAACTCGTGTACGTGGGTGTTCGAAGGTACAGTGGGGTATCTAATAATATTGCGCTCTGCCAAGATCAGCCGCGCTCTTGCCAAATGCTTGGCTTTTTAGAGACCACCAATCGACTGCGTGATGACATGCTTCAGCAGCGCTGCTTCAGTGTACACAAATCAGACAGCAAAGCACATGTTAGATCTTATGACAACTCTCGTGTGAATGATTTAGTAATGCCTTGGCAAACGGCAGTGCTTCAGGCGATTTCGCTCCTTCATTACATCCCGAAATTCAGACGTCAACAGCTTCGACAGTAGCTCTCCAAACTGGATTGCCTGCAGCAGCGGCCGGAGCCCCGCCTGAACCTTCTCGTCCAATAATCAACCGAGTATATGTTCAGTACTCTCCCAGTGGGAGGTCAAGAGGGACAGCTCTGACCCCGCACGTCATCATGACGGCGTTGTGCCAAACATGCTGACCACTACAACATGTGATGTATGGCGGCGGCGTCAGATGTACAGACTGGCGGCAAACATGATGTCGCGGCGGATGGTCTGCACGCTGTCCTCGAACTTCCTGGCCAGCGCCTCGTCGCCAATAACTTTGGCGGCCAGCTGCGTGCAGACGTACGGCGAGGGTGTAAGGTGCGCCTCGCCCCTGGTGAATGTAAAACTGTGCAGATATGCGACGACAAGGGTGATGCAGCGCAGGAGAATGCAAGCGTTGGGACCAACATTTGCAAGCATGATCTCCAGGAGACACATCACTCGTAGAGCAATGCTTACTACGTAGAAGAGCAACACCAACCTGCAGGTTGTTCATGAGCTCGTCCAGGCGCCGCGTCGCGCGGATGATGGAGCCCTCAAAGGCGTCCGTCAGCGCGCAAATCTCCGCAAAGGAGGCGCCCTGCACGCCGCAGAATACAGGGTTTTGGGTCGATACAGCCCTCAAAAGCCATCAAAGGCGTTTGTCAGCGTGCACACCTCCGCATAGGAGGCACACTGCAGGAGGTAGACTTCAGAGTATGGGAGAGATGTCAGCATGCAGGCGCCGGCCGGACATACACATGAGTGCGCGTGCAGACATGCTGGAAAAGCCCAGCATCGTATCCTGTGGGCGTCTGTGACCGCCGCTCAGATGACGCCCGTGGGTGAATTGGGATAGCCCGAGAGGTTGCAGGGCCGGCAGCAGCCTGCGCCACCATCAACACGGCCGGCCTTCTAGGGGACAAAACCAGCAACCCACCTTGGACCAGTTGTAGACTACGTCCATGAGGTAGGGTTTGAAGGACTCCTGGAAGGCCTCCGGGTCGACGGGCAGCTTGGCCTCCGCCTGCAGCTGCCCGATGTGCAGCGCCGTGTTCTGCAGCTGCTCCAGGGGTCCCGCCAGCGCCCGCACCAGCCGCACCTCCGCCTGGGAACACACGTGGACCATTGGTTGAACGCAGATATTTGACGGCGTGATTCCTGGTCCGCGCTTGAGCGGCATGCAGCGCCGTGTTCTGCGGCTGCTCAAGGGCCCGGCCAGCGCACCAGCCGCACCTCCGCCTGAAAAGCAACACGCTTGATGGCGGTATACATGGATTTGAACCCTGCAGCGTGTCCAATGCGCAGTGCCGTGTCCGGCCGCTGCTCCGCCAGGGTCCAGCCAGCGCCCGCACCAGCCGCACCTCTGGTTCAGAAGCAGATTCGGGTAGGTGTTATGGGCCGGGTGTGCATGCAAAAGCGGCCTGCAGCTGCCCTCACGGCCCAGCCAGCGCCCGCCGCGCATCCAGTTGGCGGCAGCGGTGCGGTGCACATGTGTTGTTTTCCCACTCTCGGAGATCGACCAATGTTGTTTCCCCACTCTCGGAGATAATCAATGTCAGGTCGGGCACATTTAAAAGCACGTGATCAGAGCCCAGGGTGCAGGAGGCGATTGCAGCACACACCCATTGTCAAGCTGGGCCTGCATCCTGTCGTCAACAAGCAGGAGATGCACAGCAAGCGGTTTGATGCACGTCATGCCCTCGTGCGCTGCACACTTATTGACAACTCTGAAGCATTGCCGTTTGCAAACCGCGCCCGGTGCAGACATTTACAAGGGGGATAATGTTTCACAGGCCGCGCCCGCACCTGCGACTTGTCGGAGGGTATAAGGCAGGAGACGAGGGCGACCAGCTGGTGGACGTCCATGGAGTTGTACATGCCGTTGAACATGAGCTCCGTCGTCAGCAGCTCGTCTGCGGTGTCGATCTGCAGTTCGCGGGCAATGTTCATGGAATTCGAATCGGAAGTATCACTAGATTCTTGTTATGCCGCTGAACTTGAGCTCCATTGTCAGCAGCTTGTCCACCGTGTCGATCGGCAGGGACAGCACTAAAGCTCAATTGCGGATTGCAATATGAATCGTACAATGTGGAGCTGTACATGGCGCTGGGTCATGAGCCTTTCTGCAGCTTTGGCAGGATGCAGACATGGGTACCATATCCTGACCAGTTGGCAGCTCATCAATGTCGCTGGAGGTGAATGCGCACACAGCGTTATGGCAGCACAGTTTTCTGCAACCAAAGATTGCTGGCTCAGAATTCCTGGCGAGCGGTCACGCTCACAGGGGCTAACAGACTTGAAAGACAGAGCCTTGCTGCAGCCGAGCCTCAGCTCACCTGGCAGGCGGCGCGGCCCTTCAGCAGCACCAGCCCATCGGCATCGATGTGGCCCAGCTTCTTCAGGATCGACATCCTGCAGTGAAGCACAATGAAAATAAAAGGTTCATCCTCCGGCGGCACCCCGCAGCTTTGTCCCAGAAATGGCAGTGCGGTCAGGCGGCCAGGCTGGCAGCATTTGTGTCGCAAGCAGCCTGGGCAGGTCTAGCGCCTTGTGACTATGGCAGATATGTGTGGCAGCAGGCGCGGACGCCGAAAGCAATGGCAGGTCCGAAACCCTAAACCCTACAAGCCAGCGGGAGCACCGCTGCTTGACCTCCTCCCGGAAGCCGGCCAGGTGCGACTCGCGCATGCGCGCCCGCAGCGCCTCCGCCCGCGTCTTGAGCTCCGCCTTCTTCTCAAACGCCGCATACCTGTGCACAGGAAACGCGAATCTGGAGAAAGAATGTACCGGATGAGGTCTTAAGAAATGCAGCGCCTCCGCCTGCGACTTGACGCCGTCATCTTCTCGAACCGCATGCCTGCAGGGTGAACGAAGCCTGAGAATAGGATCTCAAGACCTGACTGGATCCGAGGTGAGTGACATGCTGCAGCGCCTTCGTCTGCGCTCTGAACGCCGCCTTTCTGCTAGATTTGGCTGCATGACGAGCGGCAGCACGTTTGGCCAGACTGGCATGTGCCCTGTGTGGCTGCCCAGCAGGCCTGCCAGCCTCACGAGAGGGTTCTACACTGTGCCATTGTGACGTTGTAAGTGTCCCCTTTTTGACAGGCAGGTCCTGCTGGGCAGCAGCATCCTGGCCGTTGATGGGCTGTGCATCCTGCTGCAGGGCTGCATGGATGCGGCTTGAGGGGACGCACTTCTTGTCGCTGTCTGTGGTGACAGCGTGCAAGGCCTTGATCGCCAGGTGCTGCTCCAGCTGCGCGACGCGACGTGTCGCGGCCGCCAGCAATCGTGCCATCTTGTGCCAATGAGAGGTGGTGCCCCAAAGTGTGACCAAATGTGTGGAAAGGGACGCACAGTTTGTCACTGTCTGTGGCGGAGGCGTGCAGCGCATTGGCCGCTGGCCGCCGGCTGCTGCTCCGGCTGCATGATGCGGCGCGCCGCGCGACCGCCAGAAGACGTGTAATTCCGTGCCACTGAGAGGTGGTGCACTGAGGGGAAAAAGCGCAAGGTGCGCACTTGTTGTCGCTGTCTGTGGCCGAGGCGTGCAGTGCGTCGGTCGCCAGCTGCTGCTCCAGCCGCTCGACGCGACGCGCGGTGGCAACCAAAGCCGTGCCATTTCGTGCCGATTGAAGGCGGTGCGCTTGGAGGTGTTTTGAAAGGCAGAATCGTGGCAACGGGCGCACTTTTTGTCGCTGTCCGTCGCGGAAGCGTGCAGCGCGTTGGCCGCAAGCTGCTGCTCCAGCTGCGCGGTTTTTTGCGCCGCGGCAACCAGCTCAGGGTCGTCGATGCCGACGTCCTCCACCGGGTCAAGCCGCGGCAGCCCGTCGGGGTGCTTGCTCTCCAGCTCCTGTACAGATGAGTGATGTAGTTTGTCAGGACTGCGGTAGCAGAAAGGGGTCCAGCCGCAGCAGCCCGTCCGGGCGCTTGCCCTCCGGCTCCTGCACGCTTGCAAGCTCAGACTTCAACTTGCGGCTTCTAGTATTGGCGGCGACCAGCTCCGAGTCGTCGATGCCGACGACGTCCTCCATGGCATCCAGCCGCGGCAGTCCATCGGGAGCTTTGCCTTCCAGCTCCTGTGGTGGGTGATGACGGCGGCGTTACATCACGAGTGGCATTGTCAGCAGCGGCAAGGGGCTTCCAGCCGCGGCAGCCCATCCGGGTGCTTGCCCTCCCGCTCCGGCAGGATTTGACAAACCCTTTGAAATGTATTTGTTCGGCTGTACGGAGCTGCAGGGTCGTCGATGCCGACCTATCTCACCGGGTCCAGGCGCCATCGCCCATCGGGATGCTTGCCCTCCAGATGCTGCACGTCTGCAGTTTGTGTTGGCATGTCATTCAATGTTGTTTGTGCTGTTGCCGAATAGCGGCGCACGGCAGCGATCAGCCTGCTGCGGACTTCCCACAAGGTCCAGCGGCGGCAGCCTGTCACGGTGCTTGCCCTGTGGCAGGTCTGAAATTACCGTCAAGTCGACTCGGTGACATTATCCCGATGACATTGCAGGATCTGTTGGGTTGACCACGAAGATGATACCGAGGCTTGCTCGCTAGCTCCTTACGTTGAAGCACGATCAACTGTGATTTCATTGATTCGAAAGGTCAGCCTCAGCCACAGCGGCGCAGGGCCTCAAGCGACACCAACAATCCCAGTACCCAACGCCTGAGCGGCACTGAATATGAGCGTGTCGCTGCACGGGAGGCGCTGCGTGCCTGCATCATGAGCAGCATGGCTTGGCTGGCACTGGCGCCGCGTGTTTGGTGTCAAACCTATCACACCCAGGTATTGGGGTATACGTAGGAGGGTGTGCGCACCCGCAGCATGAGCAGGGTCGCGTGGCGGGCGTCCGCGCCGCGCAGGTCCGGAGGCACTGTGACGCGCATGCTGCCCACCGCCGTCAGCAGCGTCAGCGGCACCGGGATGACATGCATCTCCGCCTTGCCCCCCGCACCCGGCGCCGGCCGCCCACCTAATGGATACGAGTACAAAGCGCGCTTCAATGTTCTGCCCCACATGTTCCCGCCGTCGGCAGCGTCAGCGGCACCGGGATGCCGTGCATCTCCGCATTTCGGCCGGCGCCGGCCGTCCGCCAGACAAGTGGGCGCAGGTGAAGGGCTTCAGCCGTCTCATCCAGGTGGCGCATGAGTAGAGAATTGATTTGGCGTGGCTACACATTGCTGCGCGCGTGGCAAACGACGTTGCCGCAGGTGCAGCTGCAGCTGCAGCTGACCTCGCAGACTGAACGGCCATGGCCAGCTAGACGCGCCAGGAAGGCATGTGCTGGGCCGGTGCTTCCGAGGAGCATGTGATGCAACACCCGCGGTGTCAACAACAGAAGAATCTCGAGATCACGGATCATCTGTTGTTGCCACCGCAGGTGTGCATCACGTGGAATGATCACGACCAATGGCAGTGCCAGCAAACTTGTAGGCTTCTTATAGAGTTGTACATCATATTTTGCGCACTGGCGACGGAGCCGGGCGCGCAGGGTAGCAACGTGTCCAGCATGTACTGCTCCGCCGCGCCGGCGGGCCCCCCTGCAGCGTGCCCATTGGCACTGCCGCCATTGCCGCCGCCGGGCGGTGCGCCGCGCCGCGTGACGCACACCACGATGCCCCAGCCCCAGTCGGTGTCGCCCTCCCGCACCCGCACCTGCGCGCACGGTGCTCAGGGTTTTAGGGTTAACATTGTAGGCTTCGGGTATTGCCAGTGCCTGCAGTTGCGCAAGCATAGATGTGGCCACTCTACATGATGCGGCGTTAGATAGGTGGTCAGCTTCTGAGCCTAAGGAGATTTGCTCTGCCAGCTGTGGATGGTTGAGGGTTGAGCAAATGGTCAGGTTGACAGCCAAACGTCGTCCAAACGCCAGCTCGTCAGCAGCACAGGTTTTGGCTGCGCGCAACTCCCCAGCAGCAACACACATGTACTTATATTGTCGTGCGCACCAACCGCCCAGGTCGCAGGAAGTGCAGCAGCTTCTCAGGCCGCAGCATCGCTCTGAGCACGATCGTCTCCTGCTCCCGGATGTCCTGCAGAGCAAATGCAGCGTAGCACGGCTCACTTCATCTCTTTCTTTCTTTCTTTCTTTCTTTCTTTCTTTCTTTGCTTCGTGCCCGCCATCGTGTTGGTCGAATGGGCAGCGTCTTGCTCTGCGTCCAGCGGCCGTGGACAGTAGACTCACGCAGTGCAGGTGACAGGCTCCAGGTCTTGCCATGACAGGGGGGCGAGATTTTTGCAAGGCACCAGAATCCTGCTATTCGTGACAATGCAACAATCCAGGGCCCTATGGGGCGACAGGAACGGCGACGCACCTGGCGCAGCTGGTGGTACTGTTCGACCGCCTCCTCGCTGACCTCGCTGATCTGCGCCGCCTGCGCCTCCAGCTCGTCCACTTGCCTTTGCGTCTGCGGGAAAGCACCAAGCCAAGGCTTTCGTCTGTTGAGTCTTGTTTTATGTCTACTAGTCCAGCACGAGGCAGGCCACGCCTGCGCCTCCAGCTCGTCCACCTGCCATTGCGTCTGCACGGCAGGCAGCGGACAGCGCCCGCGTCACCTGTTCGCTCGTGATAGTCTGTTATGTCTGCCAGTCCTGGGTGCGCCTACGCCTCCAGCTCGTCGATTTGTCATTGCGTCTGCTTGCCACAGGAGCCATGTTCGTCAGTATTGTGACCTGCAAGGTGTATAAGTCTAGATTGCGCCTGCAGCTCCGGCTTGTCTGCTAGCCATTGCATCTGCGTGCGGCAGCAGAAGCGCTTTTTTTAGCCTAGGTTTGTGATGTGGTCCGCTTGCCACAGAGCACCACAGGAGTCAAGAGTCTTGCGATTTCGCATTGTATGCAGTGCCAGTGTGCAGGGTCCAGCATGGCGCACCTCGGGCAGAGAGCGCTCGAACCGGGACTGCTGGAAGGACTTGGCGATCGCGCCGCGAATGCAAAGTGAATGGACGGTAGGCGGTGTAGACACAACGCAGGTATTGCCGCACCTCGAGCAGGGAGCTCTCGGAGTGGAACTGCTGGAAGGCGTTAACGATGACGACAGAGGAGCAGAGACGGATGGACCGCGGTGCACAATGCAGAGAGATCAGGTGTCGTGTACCACACCTCGGGCAGGGAGCGCTCAAACTGAAACTGCTGGAAGGAGTTGGCGATGACATACTCCATGTCGTGCGCGGAGCCCTCGATGCGGCGCAGCAGGTTGAGCAGCGTGTAGTAGGACAGCTTGAAGCTCGACAGCAGCGGGCTCGGCTTGCCCTGCACGATGGCCCTGCGTAGGAAACGGTAAGTTGGTATTAGGTTTCTTGTTGGGAATCGACAAATCTATGGCTGCTCAGCCTGAAGCTCGACAGCAGTGGGCACGGCTTGCCCTGCACGATCGCTTGCACGATGCAGCAGCGGCAAAGCATCCATCTTTCTCTGTGCGTTGTGATGCTGTGGAATTTCCCGAGGCAGGAAAATGTCGAGCCTGGTGCGTGCCGCGGAAGCCTCAGGGATTCAGCGCAGGTTGCCTGCGGCACGAATAGCTCCTACTTCTGAAAGGGACAGGAGAGAAACCAATGAAACACGGGCATGGCCTGGTTCAAACAATCACGTGAGGAATTTCGCGTTGCCGCACCGGCAGGCCTCGGTGTCCATCTTGTCGTCGATCATCTGTATGACGACGCCAAAGTCGTCCTTGCCGCGCCGCCCCGCCCGCCCGCTCATCTGGATGTACTCACCGCTGCTCATCCACCGTTTCTGCAGCAGACAAAGATTTTGTTTCACGGCCTAAATCTTGAGCCGAACAGACTGACCCTCTCCCGGAAACGAACCTTCAGTATTTGCTAGGCTGCAAGTCTGCTGCTGTACCAGTCTGCGTGAATCAGCTCAAATCAAGGCTGCGCCTCGGCCACACGCTCGATTGAAGGATGCACAGATGGAGCATAACAAAGCAGAGCATCACCGATGAGGTGACCTGCTGGATGCGCACCTGCGTGCCGTCCCACTTGCTCATGGCGGTGAAAATGACCGTCTTCGCCGGCATGTTGAGACCCATGGCAAACGTCTCCGTCGCAAACAGGCACTGCGTAAAAAGGACAGCACCAATTTCCAATGTTGCGATGGCAGCATTGACAAATGCAAACAAAGCATGACGAGCAGCACTTGCAGGATGCATGAGCGTTGTCCGTGCATCATGCTGGTCTTGTGTGTCGTGGGCACTTTGCATATGGCAGTCAGCACGGGCGATGGATCGCACCTTGATGAGCTGCTCCTGGAAGAGAATCTCCACAAGCTCCTTCAGGATGGGCAGCAGCCCCGAGTGATGCACCCCGATGCCCTGCGAGGCAGAAGTGCCGGCGTCATTGACCAGTCCTTTGACAATCTCACATCATATGGCAGCATAAGCTCTTCGTCCCGCCATAGGCTTCTGACTCCGACAGGCAGGGTCGTTGCACCTCAGCCGTTGCAGCATTCCGTCGAGCTCGCGCTTCACCTTCTTCAGCATGGGCAGCATGCGGGCGACGGGCCCCAGCGCGCGGTCGGCCTCGGATAGGCACTGTATGGCGTTGTTGAACACCTCCTCCACCTCCGCCGCCTCCTCTGCCGTGTTGAAGTTCAGCTTGTTGGACACCGCCATGCCGTACTGCTCGCACTCCCTGTTGAAAACACGGGACAACTTTCGACACACATACACAGAGGCTCTGCTGAATGCTTGCAGGCACGACTGAACGGCAGGCGTTTGAATGTGGTCATGCAAGCACTGCAGCGTCGCTGTGCTCTTGCAGAGCATCTTTCGATATTTGGCTGATTAGTGTGCATCCAGGTTATGAGGGCTGAATTGGAGATGGAAAGGATGTCTTGTGGCAGGTGGGGACAGGTAGGGCAGGCAGGGCAAAGCTCGGCAGCGCGCACTTGCGGCTGAAGCTGAACACGATAACGGGCTCGAAGTGCTTGTCCTTGACGAGGCGCAGGATCTTGTAGATGTCCGTGCCCAGGTCCCCGTCGCCCTTGCCGCCGCCGCGGCCACCGTCGCGGCCGCCGCCGCTGCGGCCCCTGCCGCCGCGGCCTCCCCGTCCCCCTGCGCCGCATATGGGGGGCTGTCTCCATCTGCGTTTTTATACCCCTGTGCCAGTTGACATCGTTTTGCTGGAGAGCTTGTCACTTTCCCATGCGAAGCAAGTGTTTGAGCCCCTTGACAGTCTCTCAATAGTCCTGGCCTCACAGTGACTGCACGACGCCTGCAGCAGGGCCCCAGCTCGGCCGTTACGGCCGCTTCTGAACACGCCACCCCTCCCGCCGCCCCGCACCATCGATGAAACTTTCCTTCCCGACTGGCAAACCCTGCCAGTCGGGACTGGCAGGGACTGGCAAACCCTGCCTCACCTCGGCCACCGCGGCCGCCACCGTCCCGGCCGCCGCTGCCGCCGCCGCCGGGCGCGCTTGTGGACTCGGGTCCCGACTCGTTGCGCGCCCCTGCCGGCGGCGCGGCGCCGCCGTCCGTCAGGCCAAAGGCCTTGGAGCGCAGGTCCGCGAAGTTTGCCTCCTTGAACTTGCCCTGCTCGTCCAGCACCTGCGCCCCAAGGTAGTTCTCACATCAAATACAGGCGATATCTTGAAGCTGTATGGTGAAGCCATGACAGCCTTTCTGCTGCGGCAGCCTGCGAACCTGCTTGCGGGCTGTCACAGCCTAGCTGCAGGGGGGAGGCCATGGTTGCACATCATTGCACAACATTGCGGCTGTCCACCTTCTTCATCTTCCTTTGTGACCTGCTCACCGCATAAAGGCCGCTGCCGCCGATGGGGAACGCTTAGTGCTGCAGCGGCGTCGGCCGAGAGTATCTATCAGACCACTTGTACATCATAACACTACTTCAAGTCAGCCAACCCACCGCGTACAGGCCATTGCCGCCGATGGGAAATGCGTAGTGCTGCAGCGGCGTGGGGCGGTAGTCGGTGTACACCACGTGGCACGGCTGCCGGTGCAGCGATGCCACCCAGGCCGCAAACTCCGTCGCGTTCGCCAGCGTCGCAGACAGGAACACCTGGCGATTGACAGCCATTCCAAGGGTGAGACTTGGTCTGACATCGCTCGTGACCTTCTGAAGTTCCACCCACGCCGGTGCAGCGACGCCACCCAGGCCGCAAACTCTGTCGCGTTTGCGAGCATCGCCGAAAGAAACACCTGGCGGCAGGCAGTCCAAAAGGAGTGAGACTTGGTCTGACACCGCTTGTGAGCTTCTGGTGTTCTCCCAACGCCGGCTGGCTGTGCATCGAGGCCACCCAGGCCGCAAAGTCCGTCACGTTTTCCAGCATCGTCGACAGGAACACCTGGCGTGGCAGGCATTACATACCGTGACTCGGGCTGCTTCTACTTGTTCGGATCTCCTCTTTCATGTTCACCGTGCCGCACACAGCATCTGGTTTCTTCCAATGAACAGGAGGTTTCAAGCAATGTCATCTGTGCAATCGTGCCGCCGACACTGCCCAAGAATCGGAAGACGCGCGGCCCGCACCATGTGGATGTCCTTGGGCAGGAAGATGATGGACTCCTCCCACACGACGCCGCGCTCCCGGTCCTGCATGTAGTGCACCTCGTCGAAGATCACCCACGCCACCTCCCGCAGCAGCTCGCTGCCCCTGCAAGGTGAAAGGGTCAACACAATATGTTTTTGACTCTGATGACGCGTTGAAGTCGATGACAGTTCCAATTGAAATGTTCTAATGTGCCTCGTCGATAATCACCCAAGCCACCTCTCGCCGCAGCTCGCTGCCCCTGTGGTTTGCCAGAAGAAGCACGCATTTGGTATGTGTCAACGATGTTATGAATTGCGCATGGTGTGCACCTCGTAGAGAATTACCCACGTCACCTCCCGCAGCAGCTCGCTGCCCCTGGAGTTGGCTAGAAGCACACAGTTCCCTGATGTCCGTTGCCGTGATGAAGTGGGCATGGCAGTGCCCCTCATCGAAGGTCACCCATCTGCAGTGTGTCCCAGCCATGCAGGAGCTTGTCACACGTGCAAAGTGCTGTGCTGCAAAATCCACACCTGTAGAGCATGGAGCGCAGGATCTCGGTGGTCATGACCACACATGCGGCGTTGGGGTTGATGGACACATCGCCCGTCATCAGCCCCACGTCCTGGAACTCCTCGCTCAGCTCCCTGAACTTCTGATTGCTCAGCGCCTGCAATTCAAGGCTCCTGCTCAGTCTCAGAATTCCTGCTGATACCGACGGTTGCCTTGGCCACTTATCAGGCGCACATCCTGGAACTCTCCCCTCAGCTCCCAGAACTTCCGGGAGCTCAGCGCCTGTGCGCGGGACGACTCGGGTGAGCGGTGATGACTTATTGTTGGTTGCGCTTGCCCTCACACACTGCAGGCGCGCTCTGACGTCTGCGCCCGGTTTGCTGCACCACTGCTCATTCGGCGCCTGACTGTATGCGCAGGATGTGGCCGTGCGATTGGGACTTGCATTGTGCCAGCTGTTGACGCCACCGTATGCGCTGCACCGACGTTCTCCTGCTGACCACTGCTGCTGACCTTGAGCGGCGAGGTGTAGATGACGCGCTGCTTATCGCGGTACGCCATCGCAATCGCATACTCCGCAACGGCCGTCTTGCCGGCGGACGTGTGCGCCGACACCAGCACCGACTCCTCCCGCTCCTGCGGCACGACAATTGACAAGGCAAAGATCAGTTGTGTTGATGATGTATTAGAAGATGTGCGCGGCGTCCCATCTTGCTGTGTGAATGACGTTTGAGCTGCCAGATGCGGCATGCAAGCGCTGGTTGGGCGATGCCCGTCCGAGCAGTATATGCGCCTGCGCACCAGGCAGGCGACGGCGGTGCTCTGGAAGGGGTCCAGCTTGAAGGGGTACTCCTTCGCCATGGTGCCATGCCACGCCGGCTCCTGCAGCGTGCCTGCGCGGCGGCATGTTTGGAATGTTGGCATGGGCGGTCAACGTGTCGAGGTGTTAGTCAAGCACAGGTTTTTTGTGCGATGATTGTTCTGCTTGACATGTCATTTCATGCAGCAGCCCACCGTGCAGCGCGGGGTCGAGGGCCCTGGTGGCCTCATCGAATTCGGGTGGCACCTCTACCTCGTGCTTCAGCACCGGGATCGGCCGTGCGCGCTTGGGCTTTGGCGCTAGCACATCTGCGGCTGCTTCGTGCTGCTCCCGCTTGCGCTTGGCGGCCTCGCGTGTGGCTGCTGCAGCCTGCAGACCCGCCTCGGTGGCCTCCATAATGCCGCTCTCGCGAGTCAGAGCTCTCTCAACCTCATTTCCGGTAGCTCAGTGGCTGTCGTGCGTCCCACAGTGTCGAAATGCGCAACTGCACATGCAAATTGTGCAGTGTCGGCATGCGCCACAGGGCGGGTGTTTTGTGTCGTGTGTGCTTCAAATTCGGATTTTCGCATGCATACGTCGTTTTGCAGACTTGCATACCCCGACAGCAATCACAGCCGGCATCATGACCGACGCCGCTGATTGGCCGATCGCAGCCTGCGCCGCAGCGGATGCAGCCGAACCACCCGAAACACTTGCACGTGAGCTGCTGTCGGTGGACGACGCAACGGCCCTGGCTGGGTGGGAGCAGCTGAATGAGGAGGAGCTGCAGCAGGAGGTCGCGCGGTACCGCGCATCGCTGCAGAGCCTGGCCACGGATCTGGCCTCCGCCGGCGTCAGCGCCAACCTGCAGAACGGCGACCGCTCAGGTGCAAGGCATGATGCACATCTGCAAGCATTCAGGGAAGAGCTTGACGGTCAATTCAAGCAAACATGGTCATTATATCATGCACGAGACGTTCAAAGAGCGTGACAACGCGTACAGGCAATGGCGCCGGCAACGCGGCCGACAGCGGCCTTGGCCTCGGGCAGGAGGGTGTGGACTACCAGCTGGGGTCGGTCGACGACCTGGAGCCTTCGGAGTGGCAGGTAAGCAAGTGAACAGGTAGCAGTACTGAGCCAGGCTGAGATATTGTCAAATTGTCAACAGCGTGTGCATTGCCTGCATCGGCGCACGCCCGTGGCGATGACCCACATGGCCGGCACGCATGTAACGCGCCAAGAACTGATCATCGCGTGTGCACAATAGTGGGGCGTGATCTGCTGCAACGGCAGGTGCCGCCGCACTGCGTGCCCATACTCGCCAACGTGACGTCCTACGACTGGAGCCGGCTGGCGGCCTCGGCGCAGTTTGACGTCATCATGATGGACCCGCCCTGGGCGCTGGCCACCGCAAACCCCACCCGAGGTCAGTCCGCTGCCTGCCTTTGCTCACTTGCAGGCCCATCCATGCCCGTGCCCTTGCCCATGCCCAAGCGCGCACCTTGCAACTGCGGCATCATGGCATGCGCCTGCCGATAAAGGGCGCTGGTTCCGCATAGTGCGGCAGTTGCGCCACCATGCAGACAGGAGCATGACGTCTCAGAGTTGGCAAGATGATTGTTTGCCTGCAGGCGTGGCGCTGGGGTACAGCCAGCTGACGGACAATGACATCACCAGCCTGCCGATCCCGCGGCTGCAGACCGCCGGCTTCCTGTTCGTATGGGTCATCAACGCCAAGTACAAGTTCACGCTGGACCTTTTTGAGCGCTGGGGCTACACGTGCGCCTTGGTCAATCCATGTCGAAACAGCATTCACATTTTGCGGCCATCATTGCGACTGTCCTGTTCCGCGACCCTGATGCAGCTTAACCCTGATGCAGCTTATGGTCTCGATCATGCCTGGTCGAGCGCTGGGGCCACTCGTGCAGCCAGTTGAACAAGGAACGTCGTCCTCACCGCTGCCATCTCGTGAAGATGTCTGCGCTCCGCACACGCTCCTGACGCTCATGAGCCGCAGCAGGCCCCTTCGTTCATGGTCACCTAAGGCACCTGAAACCAATCGCCACTTCGCTTGGCGAGCAACCGCACTGGCTCCGCATGCTGCCAGGCTCAGGCTGTGAGGGTCGGGGGGCAATGCCGTGTATCTGATGCTGTGCAGGGTGGTGGACGAGATCGTGTGGGTGAAGATGACTGTCAACCGGCGCATGGCCAAAAGCCATGGCTACTACCTGCAGCACGCCAAGGAGGTGCGCCGCTGATCCGACATCCCTGTCCCTCGATCAGAGTTCCTGGACCCTTGTCAGTACAAGTAAAGAGCACAGGTGCGCGTGAGCGCGCTGCATTCTGGCCTACAACAGTTCCCTGCCTACAGCGCTGCAGTTCTTGCCTGCCGGCCCTGGAGTAGCATGTGACAAAGCCGGCATGGTGAGTCCTGTCAAGCCGTGAATTTGGCAACTAAATACTGCGGGAGACGCTATATTCGCACAGGTGTGCCTGGTGGGGCGGAAGGGGCCCGACCCGCCAGGCCTGCGCCGCGGCGCTGGCAACGATGTCATCTATAGCGAGCGCCGCGGCCAGAGCCAGAAGCCGGAGGAGATCTACCAACTCATCGAGGAGCTGGTGCCCGACGGTGGGTGTTTCCCTTCAGGATTTGTTCAACAAATTTGTAGATAGCATGCTGCTGGCGGATGTTCCTGGCTTGCCGCAGTACAGATTAGAGGGTCTACTTGGGCGGCGTGCTTGCTGTGTACATGGGATCGCGGGGCGTGCGGCTTATTCATCTCTGCGGCAGGTCTGCCCGTGCTTCCAGCTCTGCTTGTGCTGGAGGTTTTGTGCCCGCATCTCTGGCATGCTGCCAAGGCTGTTTGTTGGTGCGCAGGTAAGTACCTGGAGATCTTTGGGCGGAAGAACAACCTGCGCAACTACTGGGTGACGCTCGGCAACGAGGTCACCGGCACGGGGCTGCCGCCCGAAGACCTGGCGGCGGTTGCCGTCGCCTCTGGCGTGCCGGGCGCGATCTACGGCCGCAGAAATGAGCTGCAGCAGGCGGCGCCGCCCGTGACGACATGAGTTGCTAGAGTTTTTGTGGTTTATGACGGCGTGCCAACTGACTGACTGACTGACTGACTGACTGACTGACTGACTGACTGACTGACTGACTGACGTTTACAGTGTTGACAACTTGACAACAAGCACCAATAACGTGCATCAAGTTGTACAACGGGCATCGAATTGCAATGGCAGCAGAAGCAGCTCGCCAGTTTGCCAGATAGATGACTGCCAGATAGAAACCTATCGCCTGAGACTCAGCACTTGCTTTCGGGGTCTTCCTACTCACGAGAACAGCCCTCCGGTCAGGCGCCGCCGCCGGCCGTACCACCACCCTGCTGCTGCAACCGCGCCAACCGCCACGATAGCCACAGCCAGCTGCATAATCAAGAAAACCTGTGTCAGTCGCTAGGGTGTGGCTGAAATATTGCATGAGGATTGACTCAGGCCAAGGCACAGGTGTGGCGTGGTCGTTTTGATTGCTCACATGCGCAAATGCTCAAAGCATGGCCATCACATGAACTCCACACACCTGTGTCGATGTGTAGGTGTCTTGAGCAGAGGACGCCTGCGCACGGCGCAGCGTCAGCCCCAGCTCCGACGCCTTCTGCCACGCCACAGCATAGTCCTGTGCGGGAGCACGACCGCGATTGGCAGAAACTCAGTCACAATGACCACCAGAACATGCAACCAGAGTAAAAAGTGGGTAGCAGATGCTTGGAAGAGTGTTTCTTTTTCGAAACATGCAGACGCGCTGGCGCATCCATCGGCTGGTGTGCTAAACTGCGTAGCAGTGCCCGACCATGGACAAGGCAAAAATGCAACATGGTGCCATCGGTGAAGTTGAATCCAATCATGAAACTAATGCAGGAATTGCAAATCGCGCACCTCCACATACAGGTCGGCGTTGTCGACCCACTTCTGCGCCTGCAGCCGCAGCGCGGGTTCCCGCAGCAGCGCCGCCTCGCCACCGGACGGCGACTCCAGCAGGTGCCTGCGCACGAGGATGTCGTTGTCGGTGCATGCGATTCGTCATTTCCAGTGCATGTGAGATGCTGGACGGCTACTCCAGCAGGTGTGTGCATACATCACCACGATTGCCTCCAGCGCATGTGCAGTGGTAGCGCAGCAGCAGCAGCAGCAGCAGCAGCGGCGGCAGCCAGTCTGAAAGGGCTTCCCTAGACTGAGGCACGCAATCAGCTGCTTGGGAGCCCTGCCGCCTGGGCCGGCGATCGGCTGCTGGGCGATGTGACAGCCACCAGGCGAGGAGCGGATGCCATCTGCCATCTCTGAATGCCTTTAAATGCAGGTACTGTCAGGGAGAGCTGGTTATTTCAGCTTTCAGTCTTTCTCATTCTCGTATTGGAATCCTGCATTGTCAAAGCGCGGCGGCACGGCAGTGTGGCCTGCCTCCGGTCGCTTGTCAGCCAGGAAGATGGACGCTTCAATCTATCATTATCCGAATCCAACAAGGCTTTGCCAACGTGCAGCGTCATGGCGCTTACCTGCAGTAGGTGTTGTCTCGGTGCGGCGGCGTCCCCCGTGTCAAGTCTCACCTGCAAAAGGTGGTTCCAAAGCACGGCGGCGCGGCGGCGTCCTCCGCCTCCGCTGCCGCGGGGTCGCTCTTCCAGCCAGGGAGATAGGATATTCAATTCTAACATCAACCAGCTGTCACCTTCTACTTGAAGTAAGTACTGTCGAAGCGCGGTGGCGTGGCAGCGTCGCCCGCCTCTACCGCCACGGGGTCCGCCCAGCCAGGGGGATTTTGGAAAATATACATTTAATCTTCTCGAGTTCTACCTGTAGTAGGTGTTGTCAAAGCGCGGCGGCCCGGCCGCGTCGGCTGCCTCCGCTGCTGCGGGGTCCGCCCAGCTGGCCGCGAAGGGGTGGAATCCCAGCAGCGCCAGCGCCTCTTTATCTTGCAGCCCCGCGCGCCGGAAGCTGCGCCACAGCTGCTCCGCGTCATCCTTGTCTGCATGTGGGGGACGATGTGGAATCAAGGCGATACTGGATTCAGCAAGCTGCCCCACAGCCGCTCCGTGCCCCTCACCCCGGTCAGCAAAACATATTTGCCATGGACCAAACAAGCACGCATCTGCAGCCAATTAAACCTGCATCACGTAGCATACTACAGCTCTCTCAAGGCATTTTGGGCGATGCATGATTTGTGACTGCAGCAATGCAATCTTGTCGTAGGACGGCAGGCAGTCCTCAGGCGGGTGGATGAATGAGCCGCCTCGGCTGGCAGCAGCAGTTCCATCTAGAATGCGTCACATGCAATGGCACAGCTGTCAAGGGCTTCTGCGTGATGCGTCAATATGACTACGTCAGCTCACTCTTGTCGTACGACGGCAGGCGGCCCTCGGGCGGGTGGATGCGCGAGTCGCGGCGGCCGGCGGTGAAGGGCACCGCAGGCCCGTCCAGCGCCTCCAGACTGAGCGCGCCGGCCAGCTGCAGGACGTCTGCGACACCACAGTGTTCGCTGTAGAGTCTGTGCCGAAGAAAGGACGAGAGGCAGTGCCCAATGCACAGTGTCAGTCCCAGCGCCTTTCACGCTGGGCCAACTTCGCTCTTTAGCAGAGTCTGCGGGGATGCAGGAGTCAGACCCGCAAAGCTGAAACCCGGCACGCGCTGCTTGACGAGCTCCAGGTCGTCCACCGCTGCCTGCAGACCCTCGTTTCCGCGGTGCTGCACCTCCGCGGGCGTCCTGGGATACAGCAGAGGGCAAGATGTCAGCACCAGGACAACATTGGAATACTGGAATATCTAACAGCGCAGGATATTTCAAGGCAGCCGTGAAGCCACGCAAGCCACCTGATGGAGCCGTTGGCGCCGCCGGTGCGCGTCGCGGCATCCCACGTCAGGGCGTCATGCAGCGCCAGCCGCAGGAACGCGGGAGCGCGGCCGTGCGTGTCGATGGAATTGCTGGTGAGGGTGCGGGCCTCCTTCTGCGCGGCCCTGCTGGCCTCTGCAGACTGGCTGCTCGACATGGTTGACAGATTCGACTTTTGATGCACGACACTTTCTGCGGCAAGGGTCTCAGCTGCGCCAAGAGAATGTCTGGCAATTAGCAGCAAAGACGAGCTCACTGCGAGACGGGAATTGCGGCTCCTTCACAAACACAAGGACTCCTAATTCTGCATTTTCCGAAATGCAGGAAGGCGTTTCGAAGCATGAAGCTTCCGCCTGTGCCTGAGAAAGCGTGCATTTTTCGGCGGCCGACGGTGTACTGACACTTGCAATTTGTAAGCATGGAGGCGCAGCCGAGGCCCTGACCTGCTCCACATGTCAGGTCGAACGTGCTAGCCCCCTTGTGGGACGTCTTGTCCAAATTTTATACATGGCATACGCCCGCCCCGCTGGCACTGCGCGGCGGCGCTAGCGCAGCGCTGCTGTTGAAAACTCCATCCACTTCCACCACCATCTCATCATGCAATCATCCAATCATGACTTCCCTGTCATGCAACGTTGAGCACTGCAGCCACTTTCAATAAGTGGCTGCTATCGTGAATAGCTCAAGAGCAGATTCATCAAATCGCGGCGTGGCACTGACCATGCTTATCCAAGCGCTATCAGGCAACGCCTGCTGACTTCAACGATATAAGCCACTCGGATGGCTCGAATGGCGCCAACTCCTTTGCCGGCAGCAGCATCAGCGTTGCTGGCTGGTTCTTCGGCTGGTAGGTCAGCACGATGGCGGAAACTGGCATGGCGGCGGCGCCGGAGCGCCTGCAATCCGCCAGCTCGTCTCTGAAAACCTCGAAGTCGTCAAAGCTGACGAGCTGGCCGTCTCTGATTGCGACGCGTTCCAGCTTGGCGGCAGCTGCTTGAGCGGCGCCAAGCGGATCCAGCAGTCCTCAAAGGTAATGTTGTGCAGCCGCGGGCATTCTGCCGGCCCGGGCAGTTTGTGACCGCCAGGGTGCGCAGGCGTGGGACCGGGCAGCGGTCCCACGTCAGACTCGCCGACGCCGGCGTTGCGGCTCTCAGCTCGCTGCAGTCGCTGCAAACGCTGCCCACTGCAATCGCTGACGTTGCGAAGCGGGCGGCTCGACATCAAGGCGGCCTTTACATTTAACGCCCAGTTTCAGCCTGATCAGACCTGCAAAATATGGTTACACAGCAGGTCAAATACATGGCGCATGCCCATGTTTACACGTGTTGGCACAGGCCGTCAGACCCTGCACAGCAGAATCAATCTGCCTTGCCTGATGAACATTTGCGAAGATATGTCATCAAGTCCTGGTGGTCGCATGATGCGTCGCGGAGGTCGACACTTCTGATGTTCTCTCCACAGCTTCGCACGCGCTCCTGGACGTAAGTCTCAGGGTGGCTCGGTCCTGTACGGTGATCGGCTGACGTTCGTCATGGTCGAGAAGCAAAGAAGCAAAGAAGCAAAGAAGAAAACCTCGAACCGGGAGTCCTCGTCAACTGGCGCCTGTGCCTCTGCCTCCAGTTGCTCATCCCAAGACATCGAGCAGTGTGCAATTTCGGTCATCTTGGCGAAACAGCAGCACCTCGTAGGTTCAATGTCTTTCAGGTGGATGGCGGCAATGACTCTGTCACTGACAGGGCGAAACAATTTGCGGTAGTGTCGACATCAACGGAAGTCGATGTGACCTGGACAGGTCACGTGGCCTCGATGTTTCCAAGGCAGCGTCCATGTCGCAGTTTCTCGTCGTTGCCCTTGCGAGCTACCAATGTGTAGCACCAAGCTCGTAGCTTCTCCTGCTGAATATTGCACAGACTGCTTAGTGTGAGATTCTTCTTCACCATGCTGCATGTTGCCGCATTCGCAGCAGGTGCCCTGTCTGTACTCCTGCTACTGCTGCTGCTGGCTTATGCCGTCGCCCTCGGCGCGTGGATGGGCACAAATTCCACGGTGTCGACTCTTGTCGAGCGCAATGGTGAGCTGGCGCGGCAGGTCACACAGCGGCTGAGTGGTAAGTGCTACATCAAGCTCACCTGCAAGAGCTTCGTGATTATCTCACCACGATTCATCAGCGAAAGCAAGGACACATAGGTAGGGGGCGGCAAGCCGCGTCAGGGTTCCTGACGGTAAGACGCAGCCAGTTGCCGAGCTGTACGTTCGTGGTGAGTAAATATTGGCATGAAGTGTCACAGCGGTGTCTGCTTGCCGCGCAGGCGTAACGAGCGCCCGTCGTCTCATCGGCGCAACATGACATGGGATGCAACGGGACTGCGGCCAGCAGCTGCAGGGCGACGAGACTGTCTAGCAGCATTCCACCTTGTCGGAAAATTCGATCTGGGATAACATACGGATCAATGCTTTCGCACGATTGTCTGTGGATTGTTCGCGAAGCCCCGCGCACCACCTGTTGTCCCAGTACACGCTGTGGGAAACCGCGTATCTGCCCTCAAGCACCAAGGCAAAGGCCATGATCTTTCTCAACAAGTCTCCATTCTGCCCACGCATACAGCAGAGAGGCACAGTTGGCAGCTGCTTGAGTCAATGCATCGCGCTTGAAAGCTGGAGCGCCAGAGGATCTACACTGGCAGTTTCGACCCAGATCTGTATCTAGATGCCTCACCCTGCAGATGATCTAGCCGCGCCTGCGCAGCGGGAACAGTCTGGCGGACAGCTCCGCTAGTTGTCCGCAATCTGATGCAGACTCCCCTCGCCCGCGCTCTGATGCAGGCTCTGTATCAGCAACGGCCCGGTGTCGACCGCTGCCACAGAGCCCTGCCGCAGGCCCAGCCCCGCCGCGATTGCGTGCGCCTGCGCGCTGTCGCCCTCCTGCAAGCCACCAGATGCACGACAGAGGGTCAGGGTGCTGGAGCAAAGCTTTCGATCTAGGCCCAGGTTGGCCGCGATGGCGTGCGCGTGCGCGCTGTCGCCTTCCTGCGGCCGACCAGTAGTGTGTGGATCATTCAGGGTGCGGATGCCAACATGCCAGTCCAGGCAGATCATCCAGAAGGATCTCCCTGTCGCGCGCACGCCATCCCCGTCCTGCAGCCCAAGAGAAGCATGTGGCTCACTCAGGATGCGGAAGCAAACTCGCCAGTCCAGGCCCAGCCCCGTTGACATTGCGTGCGCCTGCGCGCTGTTGCCCTCCTGCAGCCCACCGGAAGCACTGTGACTCATGGTGCAGAAGCAAACCTGCCGATCCAGGAGGATTCCACTCCAGGAACGCTGTCGCCTTCCTGCAGCCCGCCAAGCACGCATGTGGCTCAAAGTGTGGAAGCAAGGGTTCCAGACCACCTTCCATGCACGCGGAGGGTGCTGCATTTGCTGAAACGTTTGCGTTGTCAGCAGAGCTGCATGCGCGCAAGGCTGCTGGGTTGGTTGCGCACCCACAGGGACTCGCAGTCGAACTCGAGGCGCACGTCGTGCAGCACCCCCAGCCGCGACAGCAGCGGCGCTAGGTCCTCCTCCGCACCATGCGGCGCTGGTGGCGCCCGCAGCCTGTGATACGCCAACATGACAGGCGGTGATGTCCGCAGCGCATTCAGAAGAGTGACATGTTATGCAGAGGCGCCAGGTCGTCCTCCGCGCCGTGTGGCGCCAGCGGCGCGCGCAGCCTGCACTGCGTGATAAATGCTCTTTCATGCCGTGCGGCGCACGGGGCGCCCGCAGCCTGCGAGATGCAGTGGAAAGACCCCATCACCTTGTGCACGTAACAGAGCGTGAAATGGAAGTAAGGACAAAATTATGAAAAAACAGTGGCGCCAGGTACCTCCTCCGCGCCATGCGGCGCCAGCGGCATCAGCAGCCTGTGATGGATCAGGAATGTCATGTGGTGGAAAAGCAGTGTGAGCAGGCGGGGCACCAGACTGATGTGTGAATGGCGGCGCCAAGTCCTGCTCCGTGGCATGCGGCGCTGGCGACAACCGTGGAAGCAGGCAGCAGGATCTGATGTGGAGCGACAGGATGGCAAATTGCGTATCTCTCTTTCGCGGTTCTGTCATTGTGCACGCATGTTGGGTGGCGGCACCATCTTGGTCGCATGTATGCGTCATTTGCATACATGATGCGCCGCCATCGACAGGGGTCGATGCGCCAACCCAGCCGCTCACCTGACCGCGTCTTCCCCGGTGCGCTCCGTCAGCACGTTGAGGCGTGCGTCGCCGGCGCCGTTGCCGCCGTCGGGCACCCGGATGCGCAACAGGTGCAAGCTCCAGTCATCATCGCGGGTGCACTCCTGCCGCTGCAGGATGACCTCGCTTGTGAATTCTGCAACCACCGCGCCGCGGCTGTCCCGCACGTATCCTGCGGGACAGGGGTATCAAGCTTGCAACCTCTCAGAACGCCTTGCTGCAGTGCGCATGGGCACTGCGTAGTCAAGCACGCTGGCGAGTCGCTGGTGAAATTGCGCCACCACCACGCCACTGCTGTCCTGCACATCCTGCAGTGCATGGACAATGCACCATTAGGCGCGTTGCTGAGACCGGCTGCTGCAGACCCGGCCCTCGCTGCAGCGTGGCACTGCAATGTTGTTCAAATAATGCCATGGCGCCTCTCTGCCCCTGCTGCGGTGTCGGCTGCATGAAAGAGTGCCGACCGACCCATGCAGCACGCACCGTGCGGCGCTAGGTCTCACACTGCGTCGCGTCGTCCTGCAGCAACTGTGCGCACTGAACGTTGGGCATCCGATGCAGCCCACCTGTGAGGCCGGCGGTGGCTGACTTCGGGACAGTGACATCTGCGAAGCCGCTGACACTGACGCGCGGAGTGCTGTGCTGTGCAACATCGCCGCGGGCGCCGTCCAGCTCTGAGTCATAGCCGTCGTCGTCGAGTGCCGGAGGGCCCGCTCCTGCCTGAGGCGCGGTATGCCGGCCGGCGTCCAGAGACGCTGTCTGGTCTGCTGCATCCTCGGATGCCCGCACGCACACGCTGCCGCTCGTGGTCAAGTCTGGCTCAGCAGGCGACTGTCCCTGTCGAAGGCATCGTGGAAGACTCGTGAGCATTACTTAAGAGTGAGAAGTGATGATAAGGCACGCCATTAGCGCAGTTGCCTCTTCCAACACAGAGCAATGAAGTGTGCACAGCAACACGCATGAGACCCACCAGCGGCACAAAGACTTCGGAGTACACCGCAAGCTCCTCATGCGTTGTTCGTGCTTTCTTCCTCTTGCTCTGCCATGGAGCAATGCTGAAGTGCTCCCTGCTTGGTCCGGCTCGCACGTTGGGCATTCTGATCTTCGCAATGCGAGTTGACCAGGCCACCGCCAAACTCGCAGACGCTGTCGCTGTTGATGTAGGCAGCAGCAGCAGCTCTGGCCTCGAAGGATTGCGCGCAGTTTGATCGGAACAGTGGAAAGCTCATCTGTGTGCGTGCTGTGCATGCTGTGCAGCACGTGCACTGCTGTTGCCGCTTGCAGCTGCTGCGTGTTGGCGCTGCTTTAATAGGATCTGGAGAGGAGTAAGTCCAGGCTCATTTCACTTCAAATTCAGAGTCCTTGATCAAACCAAAGCAATAAAAAGGCCGCAGGCAATTTGCTGGCACAGGCCTGCAGGCATGTGCCGCTTACCGCACAGCAGGATAGTCATTGGCAAGCCAACCAGTTTGCGGGAAGTCAACGCTGTCTATCTATCAAATCTGCTGTACGCAGAGAGTCAGCGAAAGTGCTTCTACCTAGGTGACGAAAGGGATGCGCAGTCTCAGGACGTGCAATTCAAGGACGGGGTATCGCACCCGCACGTGCGAGCCTGCCTCAATAGTGACGACATCACGGGTGCGCGAGCCGCTAGCAGTTTGCAAATGCCGCGGCTGGCCAGCTTTCCAGCACTGGCTGGCCAGAGTGCTCCTACACGAGACGCCGGCCGACAGCCCGGCCTACAGGTCGACGTTGGCGGCGCGGAAGAACGCCATGCACAGCGGGCGGCTGGCCTTGGCAATGCCCAGGATGCCCAGCTGCAGGAATACAATCAAGCTGTCAACACGAGACGTCAGCAATTGAAGCACTGTCACGAATGTCAGGAGCCACGGAACACGCTGGAACGTGCGAGTGCTTGGGCATGGCGGAGGAACATATAGTAGAGAGCAAAGGTGAAGAAAGGCGCACCGGCAGCTGCCACAGGCCGTCGCCGACCATGAGGCCCGCGCCGGCGGGAATGCCCAGAAGCGCCGCCTTCACCGGGCTGACCATGCGCCTGTGAGCCCAAAACAAAAGTTGACAAGCCCAGGAAGAGTTGCAGCTCAAGTTCATAAGGTGTCAGTCGCCCCAAACCAGGCAGCGTCAAGGAGCAACATGAGCAGCAGGTGATAGCGGCATCTACTTCGCCCGGGAGGTGCATGCATCACCACTCTGCGTGCCTGATCATCTGCTGCATGACAAATCAAGAGTTGTTCACGCGCACCAGATGAGCATGATGGCGCCGCCGAGGCAGAAGTCGATGGCAATGGGGGCGCCGACGAAGAAGGGGATGGACACCGCGGAGGGGATGGGCACGAACTTCTTGTAGGGGCCGGGGACCACAAAGTCCTTCAGCAGGTCCACAAACACCGCCGCGCCCACCAGGCCGGCTGCAGAAGGCAGGAAGCGGCAGTTTTCAGCGCCTGGAACTTCAGCTGCATACAAAAGTCTGACGTGTCCGGCATGCACAAAGCCCCTTCAGCAGGTCCACATTGATCGCCGCGCCCACCAGGCCGGCTGCAGGACACACAAAAGCGGCAGGTTTTCAGCTGCCTGAAAAAGTCTCATGTGGTCCAACATCCACAAAGCCCTTCAGCAGGTCAATGGACACCGCCACGCCCACCAGGCCGGCTGCAGTGCACAGCGGAGTCTGCGTCATATTCATGAAAACGCCCGACATATGTGACATACACGCCGACTGCCGGGGCTGTTGACGCAAGGCTCGTCAGACACTGCACATCCTGCAAGCAGACATGGTCGGTCCATATGATCTGCGCCACATCATAAAGTCAGGCGTTGCAACACTGCAGGGTTGCAAATTGCTTGTAGTAAAGTTGAGCCGTGTCGAAGGGCGCACCCGCAATCGACAGGCAGTGGTCCGGCAGTTCGTTGAAGCCATTGGCGGACACGACGGCCATGAGGCGGTACACCGTGGCAAAGGGCACGGAGTACTGCGTCCCCGGCACGCCGATGGGGAAGCTGGCGGTGTAGAACTTGTAGATGGCGGGCGCGAAGAGGACGCCCACGAAGGAGCCGGCCAGCTGCGCCACGAACAGCGCCTTGGGCGATGCCAGCGTGTAGTAGCCCGTCCGGAAGTCCTGCAGTGGGCAGAGTTTGGGCATTAGCAAACATTTGGGACATCATGGCATGAGAGTTCATTGCCTGAAATGACCGTAAATCAACCGACTGCTTCGCCAGCAGCGCGAATGCAGCAGATGTTGGGGCGAGACGCAGCGTAGCTGCTGGACCGTCCGAGCAGCGCATTCTGACTGGGCACGGGCATGGGTTGTCTGCTGTGCTGTATTCCTTCCGATCTTTGAAGCCGGCAGCTACTCTGTGTAGGGGTTCTGATCATCAAGATGATGATTGCACCAGCAATGCACGCTTTTCCTCGCCTGCATGAGGACGGCCGCCTGCGACACGGCGGCCACGACGACGCCGCACACCGCGAGGCCGGCAATGACGCCGCCGCCGCTGGTGCCGGCCCACGCCGCAAAGATGAAAATTGCGAACTGGCCATACACACTGTAGTTATCCTGCGGCACAGAAACACCATTTCCTCTCGATTCAAGTTTGCGACGGGCTGTGGGACGCAAAAAGTGGCCGGTGGGGCCGTTCTCGCGGCTGAACAGGCAGCAAACAGATATGGATGATCGAGGCGACGGATCACATCGATCGTGGAGGGCAAAGTCGGTAGTAAGGCCAGGATAGGCACCTGGTCAGTGAGGCCCGCAGCGTAGGCATTGGCCAGCGCGAAGAATGGGACGAACAGAAATGCCACCGCGAGGTAGTACCACTTGACGGGCGGGTAGATGTGCGGGATGGCGATGCAGCCCAGCACGAAGCAGAAGAGGTAGCCAGCCAGGGCGACGTACCTGTAGGCAGTGAAGGCGTGTCGTTTGGGTAATGGGCCAACGACAATCAGCTGTGGACCATGATTATGCATGCCGTGCTGGCACTGCTAGGCCTCGAGACAAAAAGCAGCGCAAGATCACACAGTGACGCTGCCAGAGCCACGCCATTCAGGAGTCCTTGTGAAGCCCTAAAACAAAGCCCTTTTAGGTTTTATCAGAAAGTCACCATTTGATGTCGTCCTTGAGGAAGACGCGCTTGCGCAGGCGGCGCTCCTCAGGCGTCTCGCGGCTGGTCAGCCCCAGGTGCAGCGGGTCGTCCACCACCTTCAAGTGATAGATCCCATTTTGAAGAGCAGTAATGCTGCTATAAATACTGCTCCGGTGGGTGCGGGAGGCGGCCTTGATGGTGCTGTTACTGGGCATGATGACTCGGGGCAGGGTCCAGGCTAGGACACAGGTGCGCTCAGCGTCAGGTGAGTGGCGTCAGGCTGCACCTTCTCGTCCTCGGCGGGCTCGCCAATGTTGGCGCCGCGGCGCTGCATGACCCAGTGCGTGTAGGAGATGACGCCCATCTTCAAGATCTGGTAGCCTCCGTCGCCGAGGTACTGTTCAGCCAAAAAACTGCTTATCGAAAAATGTTGTACCGCTTATTGAACACCGCGGGCTGCAGATGATTTTGCTAATGGTTCTTCTGGTGATCCAAAAACAATGTGTATGCTTGGAACTCATTCTAGGTTTGAGCCGAGTTCACTAGCAAGCTTGAGGTGATTGAAATGCAATTTCGCACCATATGAGCAATTGCAGGGCCGGCACGTTTGAATGGTTTGGTGAACTTGCCAGGGCGATGGACCAGAAGACGTGGTAGGCGAAGGCGCCCTGGAAGTTGTTCCCTGGGTTGGGCAGGTCGGCGGGGTACCAGTCGCCGGCGCGGTTGGCGATCAGCGGCCAGGCGATGCCCCACGACAGGATGGCGCCCACCATCATCGAGTAGTTCACCTGCGCGCATTTGATCAAATTGTCACAGGTCAGAACGGCCACAGTGAAGGTTGCAGAGCATGTGATTCATTGCCATTCCCCTTCCTGACAGCGGTCAAGCGTCCAATGGCGAGAGGTGCCTATGAAGTCAAAAGGTGCCATTTCTGGGGAGGAAAATGCTCACGGAGATGGGGGTGATGAAGCCGGCGCCGACGTACGCCAAGTTGAAGTCGAAGTACCAGCCGGCCGCAAAGGCCTTGGCGCCCAGGTTGGGCCTGCAGGTACGAAAGCACACTCGGCGCTCAAAAAACATCTGTAGCTCTGGTGAGAGCAGCCTTCGTCATGGGCAGCGCCATCAACATGCTGCCTGAGTCTTCGGGTCATTGATGTTCAGAAGCCCCCAGGCTGAAGCAGCATGATATGGCAGCGAAAGACTCACATGGCGGTCCACTTGGAGGAGACGAAGCCGGCCGCAGCGTTGACGGTGGGCGTGCACACGCCGTTGGTGAACCAGGTCCAGAAGCCCCAGGTAAAGGAGGCCAGCCCCGTCTTGGCCATCATGAGCGCCTGCTTGCGCGCCGTCGCGCCGTCCGTGAAGAAAGAGCGGATCATGGTGCCGACCGCCGTGCCCGTCGGGTACGGTAGGTTGTACGTGATCACCAGCGGCTGCGCGTGGAAAGGTGCATGAGGACTCAGCCTGGCATATTCAAATACCGTCTTTGTGTTGTCCAGGGTGACTCAGTCCCAGCCAACCCAGCCCCAGCATGTGCAGACGCCAGAAATGGAGGTGTCGAAGCACACATTGCCGTCGTGCACTGCTTGATGCTGTGCCCTCGCGTGCACATGTCATTTCGTGTTTCTTGCTGCTTGCGCCGCTTGGCCGTGCTGGCGCCCAGCGTCTCTCATGCCAGCTGCCTTATGCCGCTGCTCGTGCTGGCGGGCATCTTTGATTGCAGGCTGCAACCCCACCTTACGGACCGTCAGGTTGACGAACACTCCCATGAACACGATGCAGAACCCGTAGGCAAAGATGCGCCACGTGAACCTGCAGGCAGCGGGCCGCAGGCGCGATTAGCAATGAGCTGGGTGTGACAGTTCCTGGATCCTAAGAGCTTCATCCACCGGCTCAGATGAAAAGACCTGCGGACTAGCCGCCGGACAGGACCACAGAAGCAGCTGATCTCAGCAACAAGACGTGTGAAACAACTCAACACACTGAACACGGGACGGTCCGTTCGGTAAAATGTGAGCAAAAGGACGCACGGGTCCAGGGTGTCCTGCGGGAAGTTGCCTGGCGTGGATAGGCCGCCGGCGTTCAGACAGGATACAAACTCATTTTTCTAAATTTCGTACAGAAACCGGGCCTTGCAAAAGAGCGCACGGGTCCAGGGTGTCCTGCGGGAAGTTGCCGGGCGTGGACAAACCGCCCGCGTTCAGGTAGGACTGGTAGTCCATGGCCTGCAGGTAGGAGCCGAAGCCCAGGATCCAGAGGGAGGTGACCATGGCCATGGCGAAGGTCTGCACGACGGTGTTCTCCTGCGCCGTGAAGGGCTGGCGCGACCAGCCCATGCGCAGCAGCCACGCCGTCACCGGCTTCAGGATCAGGAACGCCGTGAGGCCCTGCGGCACAGAAGATAGTGCGCTATAAGCATGAGATGTCGCCATGCTGAGGGCATGAGGACGGCCTCCGTTCCCATGCTTGTCTGCATTAGCTGCAGTGGACCGCCATTACGGCGCTGCATGACGAAAGAGCAAGACGAGGCACCAAAAGGACCAGCAACTCACCATCGGCATGTTAAAGGTCGGAACCACTCCGAATGGCCCGAGCGCAAAGCGCATGGTGATGAAACCATACGCCACACCCAGACAGATGCCGACAACGATAGCGCGGAAGGTGATCTGCACAGGAGCATGGCGGCAATTGGGCATCCTCCACACAAACACCGTCACAGGCCAACACGCTCCACATACAAGACAAACACAAGCAGAACGGTGCGAGCAAGACAACCGCAGCATGAGGCGCCATGCAGTCGTGCCGCCGCAGGCCGCACCGGCCTGGCAGCAGCTTCTGACAGAGAACCTCACCTGTGTGTGCCACGGCGGCAGCGCTGCCACAATCTCATCCTCTGTCAGCCGCATAGGCAGCTCCGCATCCTGCCACATAAGCAATGAAAGTCAGTGACAAGCGTCCCAGCATGCAGGCCATCTGACATGTTCCTGAGCTGTGATCAACGAAACTGTGATCAACGACGCATCCCAGCATGGATCAGCTGAACGCAAGCAGCCGTGGCGGACCTTGTAGTCATCGCTGCCGTCATCAGAGCCCATGCTCTTGCGCTCAAAGTCGTCAGCCTTGCTGTCGTCGTAGGACATGGACGTCTTAACGGACACTGGCGCGACCATGCCGGAGGTCGCCATGGTGCCCCGCCGCTCCTACGAGCCGCCGCCGCTGCCGCCGCTGGCGTGCAGGACTTGTGCACTGCCTGAAGAGCACGAGGGCGCGTCGCGTCAGGGTCACAGCCCCGCCACAGCTGCACCGTGCATCATGCCTGCTCCTGGTCTGGGCGGCCGCCTCTCGCAACTCGCAGAGTTTGGCCCGCAGCCTGGTTGACCATCAAAGTCGCCAGCTATACGCACCTCCGCGATCTAGAGGCCGCACCTCCGCGATCTAGAGGCCGGCGCAGTGGTGCAGTTTTATGCCTCAGCTATGCGCCGCCGAGGACTGATCCACTGAGACGCAGCGGCCGATGGCCGTGCACCAGCGTACGACGGCTCCCAAGGCCTGGGACGCTTTAAGCCTTTGCTCCCAAGCCAAATGCACCCCAATCGATGACCAGAGCTCAAGCGTCTCACAGTACACACGGCTGTCCAGGGGCGGCAACGCCGTAGGCTCAGCGAGCTGTCGAGCTCTACCTGGGCAGCGGTTTTGTGAGGCGGGCTGACTACCGCGGAGCTGCTCCGGCAAGCCGACTGCGAGGACGACCCTTCGTTGGCCTATCCCCTAGCTCGAAGCATGTTGAGGAAGGACAGGTCAGGCGACCGGTGTTACAATGGTGGCGATGGGGTGAGGCACCCGCCCCTGACGAAACATTTTTACTGCCGAATAACAACTGGCGTGCCGGCAGGCAATCGACACGGCGGCGGCAGGCGACGCTGCAGCTGGCGCAGCGAAGCGCTGTACGTTCCTCGAATATGCGTACAGCCGCCGGCCAGCAAACAGCGGCTGGCACCAGCCTTGGATTGCATTTGCTGACGACTACTTTCGGAAGCAATGCGAGATGGTGGCCAGCACGTCTGACAAGCCCGAAAAGCTGTTCAGTGCCCCCCCATGCCAGAACGTCACATCCGACTAGGGCCGCATGTTCAGTGATCCCGTAGCTTTTCACGTATGTTGTATCTTGTCCCTCTCAGCGCTTACTTTTTCCATTCGAGCGTGACCACGGGCATGTGCGCATGCTGCGGCGCAGTACACACGCCCCATACACTCGACAAATGCTCTTCATAGCGCCATCACCCGGTGTCAGCAGCGAGGCCCCAGGGTTGTGTCAGCCAGCTGGATGCTCTCACCTGCAACTCGCAGCTCCTGCGCCGCCGTCACGGCCCCCAAGCCGCTGGCCGAGCACTGCGATCACCTCAGATGATACGTCCACGCCCACACGAGGCCGGAGCCGCCGGCTGTGGATCCTCTGACAGGTTTTGGCAAACTAGTCCTCTCGCTGCCCTCCTCCAAGCTGCTCAGTCCGCCAGTGTCTGGGTGCCCCTGCTCGCCGGGCCACGCCAGGCACGAGGCTGGCAGATTGCTTCACACCTACGTGATTTGGCGCACTAAGCCAGCATTGCAAAGCGTGCTGACTGCGCTGATGCGCTCAGGAAAAGTGTACATCTACCTGGGGTTTTACGTGGCAGAGGGCACGTGCGACGACGGTTTTATGGAGGGAGCAGAATTAGCGTCACGGGGACACGAGCAAAACGAAGCTCGCTGTATCATGACGTGCGCCATCGCATCTATTTGTGCACGCGCAACCAGGACGTACACAACCTTTGTCTGGAACGCCGGAGCCGCGCGCGCTGCCTATTATAGCTTCTGCTCATTGAAATTCGCTGCCGCGCGCTCACGCAGCACATGAACCGAATTGCACTGAGAACGCTGTCGCAGATGGCAGCCAAAAGTGACACTGCAAACGCTCTGAAGGATGTTGCCAAGCGCATCGATGCGGTCAAAGAGCGCGCCAACATCACTCGGGAGGTGTGTGGCATCGTAGCCATGCTGCGGCAACATGCATGTGAGTCTGCCACCATGTTCACTGCCTGATGCCGCCTCACACTCAACCTTCTTATGCACCACAGCCTCGCTTGGTGGCGGTCAGCAAGACCAAGCCCGCGAGCCAGCTGCAGGAGGCGTACGATGCTGGGCAGCGGGTGTTTGGCGAAAATTACGTGCAGGCATGCGTGTTATTACTGTGAACAACATCCAGTAATCTCCTGCAAAACTGCGTGAGATTTTCCGAATCTGCACCCACATTCGACATGGCATGGATCTGGGTGAAGCTGCGCATCATGCTGCCGCAATTTGCTCATGGTGCAGTGTTCTGGACTGTCGCAGGAGCTGGTGGACAAGCACACAGAGCTGCCGGATGACATCCAGTGGCACTTCATCGGCCACCTGCAATCCAGGAAGTCCAAGCAGCTTCTAGGTAGGCCGGCGCTCAGCGGTGTCCTGTCCATTGTGCAGTTGCGGCTGACGTGGAATCATGAGCATGACCTCATCTTTTTTACCTTGCGGCGGCAGGGGTGCCGAACCTGGTCATGGTCGAGACTGTGGACAGCATCAAGGTGGGTGCGACGCCGCTGTTCATGCCTGCCTGGCGCACATTACTATTCATGCCTGCTTGGCACACATGTATTGCCGGACAGCACAACCTGGCTTTCAGCTTGGGTGTGAGCTGAGTAACTTGGTCACCATGCTGCTCGGCCAATGTTGTCCCTGGGCGTGATGCAGCTGGCCAACAAGCTGGACAATGCGGTAGAGGCGACGGAGCGGGAGCCGCTTGGCGTCATGGTGCAGGTGCACATTTTTTCGGAAACCCTCTCTGAATCAGCGACAGCCACTTGCTTGCCATTTTGCGGTGCACGTAAGGGGCAACTCGGTGCGGTGTGCCGCTTCAGAGCTTAGTGCAATGCGCACTCTTCCAGGCAATCATAAGGTTTCAGTGTCAACGCGCAGGTGAACACGAGCGGCGAAGACAGCAAGTTTGGCATGACGCCGGCGGAGGCGCCCGAACTGGCGAAGCACATACACAACGAGTGCAAGCACCTGCGACTCAGGGGGCTCATGACCATTGGTGAGTTCAATTGAGGAAGTTTGGCCTGTCCGGCATTGCTGCTGCCTGGCATCGGGTTGGAGGCGCTGCACTTCCTCGTCTGCTGTCCAAAACAGTTGCCTCGATGTCTCAACGACAGCCTGCAGGAGGTTGCGTCTGGGCAACCCTGCCGTTTTGCACTGCAGGCATGGCGGACTACTCGTCTCGACCAGAGAACTTCACGGTAAGAGGACGCCATGCATGCCCGTGACAAATTCTCATCCTGCCCCTTGCAAATCAATGTGCGTCGTTGCCTCATCCACCAGATGCACACAGACGCACCCACCGCCTTCAGTTTGGTGCTGGCATGTGTGCGCAGTCACTGAAGGAGGTGCGGTCGGAGATCTGCAAGCAGCTGGGCCTGTCGGAGGAGGACCTGGAGCTCAGCATGGGCATGTCTGGCGACTTCGAGCAGGCGGTGCGTGTGATTCTGAATACATTGCCCTGAAACTGTCCACTTCATTACATTTCCTTCCCATTGCCACAAAGGGTCTCTCTACCGCCACCATCGTGTCTCAAGCGCTTTGGAACACGATGCCATGCAGATCGAGATGGGCAGCACGAACGTGCGGGTCGGGTCCACCATTTTTGGGGCAAGGAATTACGACAAATGACTAGAAATTATATTGCTGGCAAAGCCAGGTTGCCGCCCGCCGGCAACACATTCATATCGAATTGAAAACTTCCGAAGCGACCTTGCACCTGTAATACATCATGGATTGCAAGCATTGATCGGTTGACCGACTGATGCAGGTGTTTTTGGCAACAGCTTGCATCAGCATGCAAATCGCACCCATTTCGTGAGTGCGATGCCTGAAGGTCCAAACCCTCCGCCAAATATCCCGGGGCACATCGCCACCAGACTCAGAAGCAGCATTCGCATTCGAACGGGCACGCCGCAGTGCTGCCACCTTTTCCGACATTGAGCTCCTCTGTTGAATAGATCGGCAGCCCCTCCTCATCAAACCTGTTGGCATGTTCACACTGACCAGTGAAAACCCAAGAGCACAACATTCCGGTCGAGCACTCACTGACTCCTGCAGCAGTCACACCTTCGTCCTTCGACAGGTCCCTCGGCAAAGATGTCATCCTTGGTGCCTCTGACGCCCGCTTTCGGCTGCGATTTCGCTGCAGCTCCATGCGCCTGCAAGCATTGCAATGATGCATGTGTTGCGAACACATGTGTGGTCCTCCCTGCTGGTTTTGTGCTGCAGGACTTCGCTGATGGATTGTAATAGCTGTCATTTCATTGCAAGTGATTCATGCATCCTCACACCTACCTTTCGGCTGCGTTTGCCGGGTAAAGGCTCAGCTGCGGCTGCGGCTGGTGGCGGCGGCTCCACCTTTTTGGCAGCCTTCACAGGCCGCGATCCGAAGATGTCTTCGATGACGTCCGCCGCCTTTGACTCTTTGTCTCGCGCTGCGGGCGCGCTCTGTGCAGCTGCACCATCAGCGGCGGGCGTTGCCGTCTGCGATAGTTTTCGCTTCTTTTTGCGCTTCAGCGGTTTGCCAGCGGCATTTGCGAGCTTGTCTTCCTGGACCATCAAAATCTGCTTGAGAGGCTAGTTGATAGCCTGGTGCACGTCCCTGAGTCCAGTGGATGGCAATGGCTGTGCGCGCTACTATCAGCTGCGCAAGAACGTAGTGTCCACCGGGCTGCCAATGCTGCTGTCTCGATGTGTATGCGGCGTGCGAGGCTGGTGCGATTCTGTGTTTTGTACACACCGGAAAATGGCCGTTGCCAGCTCAGCCGTGCATGATGTGCTGACGATGCAGTGCGTCGTCACTTCATTTCAAGCTTGCAAACTCAAAATACTGGCTATACGACTCTATAGCGCGGTTCACGGCTGAGAGATCTCGCATCGCGGAAGTTTCACTCAGGAAGTTGACTTCAACGCCGGCGCTCAACCAGCAATCATGTTGCAACGTGGCAGCTTGTTGCTCAGGCTGGCCTCCGTTCGCTCACCCACTCAGGCGGCATCAAATACGTCAATGCAAACGCATTCGGCAGTCGGTCTGCAGGCCGGCCGGTGTCTAGCCGCTGCCGCTGCACCAGGCACGCTAGCAGAAGTGACGGCGCATGCGCAAATGCTGCATAGTAGAGTGTGATGCAGCAGTCGTCTCAAACATGATGTCTCGCTATTGCAGCGTCCTCACTTGTGGACCTGCCGCCCGAGGAACAGCGAAAGAAACTTGTGGGCGCGCTGCTGTACCGCTCGAAACAGCGCGGCTTTCTGGAGCTCGACCTTCTGGTGAGACTTCTAGCAGAGCATTAATCTGTTCTACGGACGGCTTCCAACCTACGACATTACTACGGACGGCTTCCAACCTACGACATTACTATCGTCAGACGACTGTTCATCTGCAGAGCGCAAGTCAACCTGCCGCAAGCCTCAAATGCCCACACTTGCGCCGACTTGATCGTGTCCTGACAGTGGACATGCACGTACCCCCGGCAGGTGGGGCTGTGGGCGCAGAAGCACCTGCCGGCCATGGAGCTGCCGGCACTGCGGAACTTCAGCGCGGTGCTGGAGGAAGAGAACCCGGATCTCTTCAAGTGGCTCACGGGGCAAGAGGAGCCGTCGCAGCACATGGCGCAGAACACAGCTTTTCAGGTGTGTGCCTGGGCATGTGCTGGCACGCTCTGTCGATATGGCCACGGCACAGGCTGTCATACTCACACGGTGGTGTTCCCACTTGTTCACCTGGGCTGTCTGCTGCTTGGTCTGCGGCAGCGGCATCCCGGCTGGCCTGATACGCCAGTAGCCTTGCCCACACGTATCACAGGACGGAGCGTTGCCCCACCTGGCGATAGTCTTGAGTTGCAAGCCTGGCTTGGCCTCCCACTTGCTGCGGCGCCTGGCGTCCGGGCGGTCAGTGAGGTTGCATTGTGTGTATGAATTGCAGGCGATGCGGCGGGACATCGCGAAGCAGCTGCAGGAGACACGGCCGCAGCGCTCAGCCACGGCGCCAGGCAAGACGTGGCTGCGCGGGTGGGACGACTGAAAAAGGAACAGGCTCCGGCCACAGCCTGACAAAGCTGCGGGGCGAAATTCAGCGGGCATTCATGGGATAACGCGCGGTCCCGCCACCTCGATCCTTCAGTCGATTTTCCCTTGTTCAGGCTGTTTCACGGTCCAATGCTTTTCAGGCTGACAAGACTGGAGGGTTCACTGTCTGTGTAGCGGCCTGGTGTAGAGCAGCAGCGCATGTGGGGATCCCTGCAGCTGAAAGTGCTGTCCATCTGCGCATCTCGCGGGTTGTGCCAGCCTGGCAGTCTTCATCAGCCTGCAGAAGAAGAAGAAGAAGACACCGCAAAGCAGTGTCATTAATTGATCGTCCCTGCGGCTCCTCCTTCCCACTTTAATTATTGAAGGAGAGAAACGATACGCTAGGGTTTAAACGAGAGCACGTGCACACCTCACCTTGATCTTCAAATTTAGTGGCCACAGCAAACATGTATTCATTTTGTGCGTCATTTGTTCGGATGGTTTCGTCGCTTTGTTCGTAACGGTCTGCATTGCTTTCAAGGATGGCTGGAGGCCTCTGACAACGGTCGCTGGTTTGTCCTGCTCGTTCTTCTTGCGGAGTGACGTGGAGGCACGGAACGAGAGTAGCCGATCCGCAGCCCCTGTCTGGAGCCTACGCCCGCCGCCGCCCACGCTGTAGCATGTCAGCACAGGTGTGCTGTTCTCGGTGAAATTCAGCTGCCCCGCATCGACCTTTGTGACGTGTCGCATGTCGCTCGCCATCGCACGCACCCATTTACGTGCTCTGAAACCCTTACCTACCTCGCTGCACCAACTTCCTGCTTGAGCTGCCCTAGAAATGGTTCTGGGAGCCTATAGATTGGAGCATGCATTGACCAGTGCGTGGAGGGTCCCTGCTGGTTCGACAGGGCGGCGTGGCTATGCAACCTCACAACTTACCTCGCATGCCGAACATAATATTCACTTATATTTCAAATGCATGCAGATTGCCATTGGCCCCGTGCGAGAGAGCTGCCAATCGCCGCTCTGCCCAGCCCAGCCGCGCTCATGGCCAGCCCTACTCACAGCGCGGCCGCAGCGCGGCCGTGCCCTGCACAGCCCCCGGCGACACCCCGGCCGCAGCCCAAAGCTGGAGCGGCTGCTTATCCTGGACGGCAGCGAGACTCGGCAACGGAAAGCAGTGGTGAGCGCTGCCGCTGCCCACAGATTACAATCCGGCATGCTCCTTTGCTTGTTCTCTGTTTGCCTCTTGCATCACGTGTTTCCCTGTCTGCCTCTTGCATGATCGATGCACTGTGTCCAACACTTCCATCGTGGCTGCAGGCCTTTGTTGACAGCAGGCAGGCGTACAAGTACGCGCTGCCGTGCGGCTTGCACCTCGAGGTGCTGCACCAGCAGCCGGCCGCAGGCTCCACACATGCTCAGCCGCGAGCGGCGGCAGCGACCGCTGTGCCGCAGTCGCCGCCGCCGATCCTGTTCCTGCACGGAGCCATGCACGGCGCCTGGTGCTGGCAGGTGCAGATGCCACTGTTATCTATTTCGTATGCCTGCTGCTGAGGGCTCGAGATGCCGCCGAACCAAGCCACCTACAAAGTGCAAGAGAGCCGCATGATTAGCCTTCCCTAGTCTTGATACGTGTTGCATGGACTTTCATCCGCGATGCACTCTTTTCAGCTTATGTCAGTGCGCTGAGCACCTGCTGTTGCAAAACTCTGTAGGAGAACTTCATGCCCTACTTTGCGGAGCGTGGCATCGAGACCTATGCGGTCAGCCTTCGGGCGCATGGCGGCAGCGACGGCGCCGAATCAGACGCCTACTCTATGGCAGACCAGCTGGACGACATTTCGTCCCTCGTGTCCAGCCTGCCGGCGCCGCCGGTGCTCGTAGGGCACTCCCTCGGCGGCGTCATCGCGCAGAGGTGGGCACTCCTTTGGTGGCTTGACGCGTCGGCCACGAGAAGATGCCGGAACCCGTGCTGCTTCGATGCTGGCGATGACCAGGCTCTCTCATATGCTATGAGCAGATCACCACCCTGTCGTAATTGGGCTGGCAAGGTAGCAGGCGACTCTGGTGTGGTGCCACGTGCCGCCGTTGGCTTTCCATCACATCTCATCCCACCTTCAGGTACGTTGCGAGGCAGTCGCACGGCGAGGCGGGCCTGGCGCCGGTGGCGGGTGCCGCGTTCCTGGCCAACCCCGGGCCGAGGCAGTCGATGCCGACGCACCATTGGTTCGCGGCGCAGCGCAGCCTGTGGCACTCGGCGCGTGTGTTCTGGTGGATGCTGCGGCGTCCGGTGCATGATGCAGGCCTCGTGCGGGAGATGTTCTTCTCGGACGACCTGCCGGAGGAACACTTCCAGAGGTGCATCCGCTTTGAAACGGCAGGGCTCTAATCACCTCTAGTCTGCGCTTGTATTGTTGTTCGGACGACCTGCCCGAGGACCACTTTAACCAGGCGGTGCAGTCGAGCCGAATATGTTGTACTATTGTTATGTGAATCTATTATCACAAAAGGCATCTGAGCAGTCCTTTGACTGTGGTATTTGCTGGAAGTGGCGCTGTGGCGTTTTGCGGACTCCCCTAGTTGCCCGATTGCAGTCGGAGTGGGGCATGCCCCTGTTTGATTTCACCTCTAGCCTGGGCCCCACAAGCTGGGTGAGAACCATCAGCCAGGTGAGTGGCAATCTGTCGGCCATCAATGCAGTAACCGCCTCACAAGTGCTGACTGCCCGCGCGTCTTGGCCATTCACAGGTACCACAGCCGGCTGGCCGCCGCGGCGCAGGTCATGCCCATTACCAGCGCTGACATGCAGGCGCCAGTCACGCTGGGGCCGCACGCGCTACCGCCGACGCTCGCGCTCGGCGGCGCGGTCGACGGCATCGTCATGGAGTACCAGCTGCGCGATGCGGCGGAGTTTTTTGGAACGCGGGCGGTCGTTGTGCCGGGCGTTGCCCACGACCTGATGCTGGTGCGCTTTCTTCACCCGCTCGATTGGACAGCAACTTGCTTCGGTTTGAAACTGCAGCTGCATGGCACTCCCATGGCCGTGCAGCCAAGCAGCAGGCAGCCCCTGATGCTGTGCCGGCGGCGCCCCAGTCTGATGTTGGCGTGTGTCCATGTGCTGCCGCTTCTTGGGTGTCAGATGTGTGAAAAGTGCTGCAGAATGTGAAGTGCTGTGAAGCATCTTGGTGTCGCCCTGATCTGCTTTCAGGCAGAAGACAGGTCCTGTGTTCTGTTACTTGCAGCAGTCAAGGCCCAGCGCATGTGCGCGGAAACTCACTGGATCAAGAGGCAGCTACCACCAGAATTCGCCGGCGATGACACAGTGTTCAGACGCTGGTCATGAGGGTTTCTCGCTCGTGTCGCAGGACACGCACTGGGAGCGTGCTGCATCGGTTTTGTTCGAGTGGGTGAGCAGCCAGGAGTGGGACCGCACTGAGGGGATGTGAGCAGCGGCATTCTGGGGAGAGGGAGGGCGTGTGGGGGGGAGAGCATGCTGCTCGCAGCATGCAAAATATATTTCGGATTGAATTGTCCGTCACATATGCTTGGCAGTGACCCACCACTCTGTATGGGCAGATCTAGAAAATTTGTGGGCATCTCCTCTGAAGTTCGGCCAGTGGCGATGCACTTCGGTATCTTTGTCAATGGCGACGCACTTCGGTCTCGTTGTTCACCTTCTTCATTCGGCAGGCTGGATGGCCCGCCTGATTTTGCGAATTCTTTCTACCGCTTTCAGCTGGGATTTATAGCTTCAACATTCGTTGTCAACGCCACTGTAAATTACATACCTATTGAAGGATATTTCTAGGATATCTCTAGGAAATTTCAAGGGAGAGGAACCTTGAAGGGTCGCCTAGAAAACCCTAAAAATAACCTGACGTTTGCGAGCAAATGTGGGCATGCATGTTGGATAGCAAAGGCAAAGAACCATCTCCAAGCAAATGATGGGACCAGTGCAAAGGCGGCAGGGGAACAAGGCAAAGGCAGAAATTATAGGAGCAGCCGCAGGGCAGGGTGTTCCTCCGAACTCGTGTGATCTGATGACCACTTGTGCGCCTCCTTGCAGGGCATCACAGACAAGGTCAGGGGCGAGAACGATGGTTTAAGATATTGACATATCCAAGGTGGTTGCAGTGGCCAGCGGCAGAGGCATGCGGCATTGTGCACTTGAGTCGAAGCGCATGTGCATGCTGTAATCGTATTTGCCAGCTTTTACATGCCGCGCAAATGTTTTCCTGTGAGAGCGAAATTGGCGTGATACATTTTCTTTTTTCGTAGATCAAGGGCGACGTCAATGATGCATCCAAGAACGTCAAGGTGCGTGTCGTATTCAATGCTATCTGTTGCAGCCCTGCCGCCTGGTGCGGCTCACGATCTTTAGCGATCGCCCAGCCAGGGCCGCACGCTCAAAATCGTGTGTTCCATCGTTCCACTCATCTATCTTGATATATCCTCGGCTACCCTTACCGGTTAGCGCGAGTTCGCAGGGCGCCATTGACAGCATCGGCGACACAGGCAGCGACATCGCCAGCAAGGCCGGCAGCGCCACCGATGACGCCAGCAAGTCGGTGAAGAGTGCGGCCGGGAACGCCGAGGACGTCTTCAAGGATGCAACAGACTCTGCCAAGGACGCCGCCAAGGACGTGTGAGTGTCTGTGTAGCTGGAGTCGGCAGAAGACGGTTCTCATCCTTGACGACGACGGGGCTCATCGTAACAGCTGTTCCTCAGAAACCCAGAAAGCCAATCATTTCATGCGAATTGCTGCAGCGAGGGCAGCCTGAAGGACGCGGCCCGCAAATCTAATAATGCCGCTAAGGACGGTGTGGTCCTGAACTCCACACTGGCTTTGTGCTGTCGTTGTTCTCGGCATTCGAGTTGTCGCCTTTTCAGCATTCGCGGTGCCTTCTCGTCATGATGGTATGCAGATGTGCATACACTGACCGATAATCTGTGACCAACGCAGGTGCCGAAGTTTCCGACGCCGTCGACAGCGGCCGCAAGGAGGTCGAGGGCAACCTCTGAGCGCAGAAACATGGACCGGGTTTCAATTTTAGTCTTGGAGAACCGAGGTTTCAGTAGTGAACTCACCCTGTAGATAGATTGAAGAAGAGCTCTTTTGGTAGAACCGCAGGAATGCAATTCCTGCCGGATTACACCTCTGAGCATTTCTCAGCGACTCGGTCGGATATTGCGTGATGAATGGGGTATGCACCAGGCTGTATGCTTTTGGATTGCTGGTCCACAATTTGTGTTAATCAACACTCATGAGTGCACCGATTGTGTGCGTACCGTAGGCACGGGCATGATTCGCGCAGCGGCGAAAATGGAAATAATTTAAGCGATTCGCGCAGCTTTCGCGCGCCCTGAGGCCAATTTTCGCAGCTTCCGCGCAGCTGCCCGCCAATTTTTCCTCGCGCATCAGCGGCAATTCATGCGCAGCAGCAAATGCACTGCTTGACCGTTTGTGCGGTGAGCTTCATGAATGAGCAGTTGATTCGATGTTTCTGCGAGGCTTTACAATCTCGAACTTTCCTGGCATGCCAATTCGACTGTGCTGTGCCCCATTCCTACTCGGAGTCCAAATCTGAGAACTGGTCGAGAACTGGTCGCAGGCCTCGCGAGCCTTGCGAGGCCTGCCTGCGCCTCGCTTCTGCATGCGCGCAAGCTCCTGTGCCCGCTGGTGATCCGCTGCACGCTCATCAGCGTGTGCTGCCTCCAATGCAAGATTTGCCTGCCTCTGCTCGGCCGAGATCCGTGTCACAAAGCTCCACATAGTGTCTG
>JAABUW010000751.1_pt1 | contig 60256 bp, 2 predicted proteins | sample 5560081 | NCBI WGS metagenome assembly JAABUW01 (sample SAMN10711882, study PRJNA513363) | rock metagenome | isolation source: Antarctica rocks | place: Antarctica: Victoria Land, Knobhead sud | reverse complement strand
GATACTATAAAAAGTCAAAGTTCAAAAAAAAAAAAAAAAAAGTTACTAAATCGGTATAATATCGCTGCTTAATCGGTACATAATATATTTAGAATACAGGATATGAGTAGATACGCATTTCCAGTATTTTACATAATTTCGGTATAAAATGCGCAAAAATCGGGGTTTCCGGACTTGCCGATGTTTAAACCTAATAAAATAAATAAGGAAAATAATAATAAATTAATAATATAAATAAAACTTATATTTCTTAATGAATATTAATATAAAAGATTAATTACCTTCTATAGATATTCTTTTTTATTAATAATAATTATTCGTAAAACTCTCTAAACTTAATAGGATAAATAAAGGAAAGAATATTATAAAATCGGTATTTACAATTTAAATATGAAGTATAAATATATTATCTTTATATTCTTATAAGGAAATATAATAGTACGTATTCGTATAAACTAATAGTTATTAGTAAATATATTAATAAATACTCGATAAAACTCTTTAAACTTAATAGATAAATAAGGGAAAAAATATTTCTAAAATAAATATTATTAATATATATATATAACGCGAGTTTATATATTCGGCGCGTTTATAACTATTAAGGCTCTCCGTTTAATAATTTATTATAACGTCGATAAAACCTAGGTTAATACTCTTAAAGAAAAGTATTAAGAATTAATAAATAATAAATAATAATCTTCGTATAAATAATTAAATATAATTAGATAAATTTAATAAACTTAATTAATAATTTAATAAACGTCTATATTTAGAATTTATAATTAAAAGTTTTAGAGAAAATTAAATACGAAGTTTTTAATTAATTAATTAATCTATATATTTACTCTAGTAAAACTACTTTATTAATAAAAGAGTTCCGCGAATATTTTCTTAATAAAGTCGTTAGCGGCGCCTACTAACTACTAAAGAAACCTCGCTAGTTAAAAACTCTAATTTATTAATAATTTTATTTTCTCTTTTTATTAGTTAATATATACTTCGGATTAATATAGAGATCTTTAGAGGGAATACTAGGGTAGAGTAAAATAGAGTAGGGTATAGAGTAGAGATCGCGGTTCGATCTCTACTCTAAACTAGGGTAGGATAGAGTAGAGATTTATTAAAAAATCCCTACTATACTAAAATAATAACTTTAGGAATATATTATAACTACTACTATCTCTATAAATATACGTATTTATAACTACTACTATTTTTATAAATATAGATATTTATAGCTACTACTACTACTATCTCTATAAATATACGTATTTATAACTACTACTATTTTTATAAATATAGATATTTATAGCTACTACTACTACTACTTTAATAAATATATATATTTATAACTACTACTATTTTTATAAATATAGATATTTATAGCTACTACTACTACTACTTTAATAAATATATATATTTATAACTACTACTATTTTTATAAATATAGATATTTATAGCTACTACTACTACTACTTTAATAAATATATATATTTATAACTACTACTATCTCTATAAATATACGTATTTATAACTACTACTACTTTTATAAATACGTGTATTTATAGCTACTATTACCTTTATAGATATATATATTTATAACTATATCGGTAAAGCGGGAGACTATATAAGAAGAGTCGAGGTATTAAATATATATTTTACTATTTTAGGCGGAAAAATAATAAAAAGAGAATATTATTTAAAAAAAAAAAAAAAAAAAAATTAATAAAAAATCTAAAAATAGTAATTTCGGATTTAAGATTTTAAATCCGTGACTTTCTACTAGTACCGAGTAACTCGTTAAGATTATATAAAGTATTATAACTACGTTAATTTAATTTTAATTTTAAATTATATTAATTTATAGAAATTATATATACGCGTAATACCCTCTAAACTAGCGCGGTATTAATAATAATATAATTTATTTATAACTATATATATCCGACTATTTATTAGTATTATTTAAACTAGTTTATTCCGATTTATTTAAAATTATTTAAAATAAATCGAGGTTATTATAGTATAGAATATAAAACTAGTTTACTAGTTCCTTAATACCGAATTCTCCTAGTAAAAATTAGTCTTTTAAATAGAACGAATATTAAATAATATATATATTTATATTAAAACTATATTTATTCTAAAAACTAGTTATAGTAATTAATAATAATAGTTATATATATTCTATTTAGTACTATTTAACGCTTATTAGATATTCGATTTACTAGTTATTTTAGTAGTACTAGCTACTATATTACCGTAGTATTGATCCTCTACTATTATTCTATTATAGAGAATATTATTTCGTAACTATTACTCTATTTTATTTTAGAAATCAATTATCCTACCTCGATCCTATTATACTAGTCCTACTACGTTAGTACGGCGGTACTAGTTTTATTTCGCTAGTATAATACTACCTCTACCCTACCTATACTATATATTATACTAGTTATATTAATATTATATTATAACTACTATACTAGCTCTATTATAATAACGTTATATTAAATTAATACTACTATACTAGTATAAAGCCACGTCTATTATAGTATTATTATACTATGTTATTATTCAATTTCAATACCTTAGAATTTCGTTCGAAAGGAACTACTAGTTTCGGAGAAATTCGGAAATACCCTATTAAGAATTAGTAGAAGAGTTATACTTTTCTCTATACTATCTTACTTTACCTTTTCAATTTTATAAAAGAATTCTATAATTATTATATTACAAAAGTAACCTATAGAAGTAATTCTATCGTAGAATTCTATAATTTTAATTTAATTAAAAGATTTAGTATCTAGTAACTTTTATTAATTATCCTAATATCCGTAACGATACTCTCTCGTAATATCGTTTTATTTATATTCTATCTTAACGATTTCCTTAACTCTAGTTATTAATATTCTATAAAGATTTTAATATACTCGCGAGAGGTTATCTAGTTTATTAAGGTTTATTATTTTCTATTTATTCGATAGCGCTAGACCCTTCTATATCTAGGAAGCGGCGGCGGCGGTTATATTAAAGTATATTTAATCGAGTAAAATAAACCTCTCTAATTTAATAACTAGGCGATTTATAGATATACTTTCCTTAAAGCGCTATTACGGTTCGAGGTAGCGATAAGATATATTAGTTTATTTAAATCTAAAAATTTATTTACCTTAATAAATAATATATTAGAAAGACTTTCTATTTTATAATTAATTAATATTTTTAATAACCGTAGTAAAGAAATATTACGAACGGATATAAATAATTAAGGAAACTATTTAGAAATTTCTAATTTATAATAACTTAACGACTAGTAATTTAAAATAGGGTTTACCGCCGAATAATAAATATCTTTATAAGAATTATTTAAGTCTATAAATATTACTCTTATTTTATTACTACGAATATTATTTATATTAAAAAGTATAGTAATACTATTTTATAAACGTAATTAAAAAGTCGAGGAAATTAGTTTCTTTAATCCCGGCCTCGATAATCTAGTTAATACTTTAATCGTCGTTATCGATAGATATATATTCTACCGGGATATTTATTCTTTTATAAATAAATTAAAAGACTTAATTAAATAATATTCGTTTAATAAACTCCGCCTTATACTAGCCGAATACTTCCGCGGGGAGGTATAAATCTAGTATATTTCTAAACTATTAAAATTTAAAAAGAATTTACTTCGGAATATACTATTTATTAATTAATATAAGGTCTTAATTAAGCGATTTAAAATTAGGATACCGCGCGTATTTAAGTTTTTATAGAAGAAACGATATATCTTTAATAATATTAAGAATAATAAATACCCTCGTATTTTCGTATAAAATATACTCCGTTATACTAAAGTAACCGAAATATCTAGTATTTAAAACTAATTTACTTTAATATAAAATAATTTAGTTATAGATTTTAGGATCTATATCCTAAAGTTAATATCGGGTACTATAGTATATTAGTTTATAAAATAACTTAATACTAAAATAGATATATAGATAGAGATAGTATAACGCTCTATAGGGGCTTTTAATTCCCGTATATAAAAGTAGTTATAATAGTAATATTCGTCCTTACCGAAATAAGGTTAGTATTAATATACGGTAGAAAAAAAACTAGTATTATATTATAAATAATCTTTTACCGGCGTTCCCTTCTACCCTCGATAAAATTATAATAATAATAAGTTATAGTAATTAAATTAGTAATACGAATAAAGAACCCTTCTACCGCCTCGCTAACCGTTATTTCTCGAAAGTAGAAACGTGTTTTATTCGAAGCCTACGCCTACGCCGTACTAGAATAAAGCTACGCCGTTCTAGAAAAGGCTATTTAATAGAAAGATTTTATAGTATAAATCTATAATTTATATTACTATAAAGGAAGAAGAGGAGTAAGAAATAATAACGTCGAATAATTTCTCTATTATTAAAGATAATATAGTATAACTACCGGATCTTAACGGATACTATATATAAAACTCTAATTTTAATTACTATAATCTAGCTTATTAAGGTTATAACGAAGAAATATTAAATACTATATCTATAATAGTAGTATATATATACTAGCGTTATACTAGCGAGTTCGGTTTTGATAATTAGTTATATAAATATCTATGAGTTAAAGTTTATTAATTAACTAAGTTTATTAAAGCGCCTAGGCTTTCCGTAAATACTATTATTAAAACTAAACCGACGTTTATAGAAGTAGTCCCTAGGAAGTCTATTATATTAAATATATATATAAAAGCCGAATTTATAGTATTCGTTATTTTACTAGAAATAATTACTTCTAAAATTATAACGAATAATTTAGATACTAGGTTTAGTTTCCGTAATTACTATTTCCTTACTCTCGCGATTAAATTAAATATAGAAATAAAGGTTATTATAGTCTACCTAAATACTAGATACTTTATTATATTTATAAATAGAGTATTCCTTAAGGAGCTAGCGCCTTTAGCCAAGATTTATTTTATAATTACTATTATTACTATTCGCGGAATAAGTAATAATCGTTACTTTATTAATAAATATATTTTACTATCTATATTTATATTTAGGAAACGAAATAATAAAGATATTTTAATAAAACTTATCCGCGAAATATATTTTATAGATAATCTAAAAGTAAAGATATTAATTAATACCGATATTATTAGCCCTAAAAATATCGATATTATTATATCTAAAGGCGAGGTATATATTAACTTATATAATATTATAATTAATATTAATTTTAAGCCTAGGAGTAAAGGAGTTATACGGAATCTTATTAATATTTAAATCGATATCGTTATTCCGCTTTACCGCTAGGTTATAATTTCGACTAACTATATTAATTTACTAGAAGACCGAGATTTTCTTTTCAAATTAATTATATTATTAATATCTCTTTACGTTTAACTAGTCAACGCCCCTTTTATTATAATAATTATACGGAATAATATAAACTACTTTATAATTATTCGGAAGAACCTACGCCTAAGAACCGTTTTAGAGATTTATTATAATAACTATTATATAGTTACCGAAATAACTAAGCTAGTATTTTTACTAACGGAAATAAAAGATTAAGATATTTAATTTAACTACGAGTTTACTACCGTAATTTAGGCCCGTATATTAAAGATACTTATTACTATAGATCCTAAAGTAGTTATTATCGGATTAATAAAGTATAAAACTAAACTATTTAACGGTATTACGATTTATAGGAAAGTAACTTCGAAGGTTATAAAAATACTTTAGAAAATTATCGAGGACTATCTATAACTTTAAGAAAATTATAAGTTATTTATTAAACTACCTAAATAATTCTAAATACGTATATTATTTAGAAATAATTAGGAAAATTATATATCTAGTAAAATTAAAGTCTACCCCTTAAAACTAAAGGATAGAAAAGTTATCGACGAAGTATTCGATAAATTATATAAATAAAGAAGACTATTATAGACCGATAAAATCGGTAATAGAAATACCCTATTTAGTTATCCGTACTTCGTAGTTTAGAAAATACTATTTAACGGAAAAATATAAAGACGTCCTATAATTAATATCCGCGGTTTTAATTAAATAGTAAGAAATAACCTTTATCTAGTATTATTTTAGTCGGATATAATATCTTTTATTCGAGGCTATCGGTTAATTATAATATTAGATACTTTATTATTTTTTTATTACTAGAGAGTATACCCTAACGATTATTATAAATTAATAGTAGTTATTTACTATAAATAAAAGACTTTTAACGTCGCCGTAATAAGGTATAAAGACTCGGTAGTTTATATATAAAGGTAAATTAACTATATCCTTCGCCTATATAAAGTATTCGCTAGGGTATATATCGACGATATTATTATCTTTTTAATAATACTAGAGGAGTATCTATACTACCTATAACTAATTTTTAAAATATTTATTAATATAGAGATTTCTATTAAATTATTAAAAGTCTTTATCGGATACCCGTCGATATAGTTACTAGGATAATATATAGATTTTATAGAACTAACTATATCCGAAGAGAAAATACGTATTATTAATAAACTATTATTCCCTAATATTTTATAAAAACTAGAAATTTACCTCGGATTTACCGGCTAGCTACGTTAATATTATATTAAATATATATTTATAAATAAGTTTTTATAAAATAGGAAAATAGAGTTATTTAAGGAAATACTAAAAACTAACTCTACTAGGAAATCCTTCGTGAATAGATTATAGTTACTAGAATTTACCGAAGTAGAAATATAGTCCTATAGGGGTATATAAAGAGTATTTAATAAATTATTATTCCTAGTCTACTATAACCCCGATAGGGTAATATTTATTAATTTAGATTCTAGTAAAAGCGGAATAAATAGAATAGTTTATTACGTTAAAGGATTCGGTTCCTACGAATTTATTAGTTTTATTAAGGACTAATACCCTATACGCTAGGTTATTAAACTAATTCTATTTTTTAACCGTTTAATTAATAATATTAAATCACGCTACTAGCCTATTGAACTCGAACTCGCTAGTATAGTTTAGGTCGTTCGTAAGGTTCGTTATTTAATCGAATTATTTAAACTTCCTATAATAATCTTTATAAACTATAGCGCGGCTTTAGGTATTACTAAATAAACTTTATTAATAATTATAAATATTAATAAAATGAATCTTCGTTTAATTCGTATTTTAGACTACCTCTAATATTTTAAATTTATCGTAAAGTATAAACTAGGTAAATAATATATAGTATTAAATACCTTATCTAGGCTAGAGACTATAGTAGTATCTACTAAATTAAATATTAAAGGAGAATTTAATATACTATAGATTTATAACTTCGACGAAATTAAATAAATTAATATAAAAGTATTTAACTTCACTACTTCGCTAGTTAAAATATTAATAGTATTTAGATAACGCCTTATTACTAGAAATAAAACGAATCTAATATAGAAGTATATATTTAAAATACTCCGAACTAATAAATAAATCGATAGTATCGAGGATATTATAAAGCTCCCTTTTATACGGAACGAGAACTTTATCTTTCGTATTAACTCTATTAATACTACTACGGGTAATTATACTTTTTAACCTCGACGACTATATATTCTAGAAGACTATATTAAGGATATTCTAGATATTATTTATAACGAAGGTTACCTAGGCTATACTCGTTATTTAGAAAAAGTTTCGGTATAATATATTCGTTATTTATTTAAATATATTCGTAAATACCTAAAATACTACCTCGAATATTAGATTTACTAGACTACTCGTTATAAGCTTTATAAATTAATATAGTTTATTCTATCGCCTCCGGTATTATTCTATATAATTACTATTAATTTCGTACTAGTATTTCTATTATTATCGGAAGGCTTCGATATCCTTATACCTATTATATATAAATTTAATAAGAGAATAGTTTTAATATTAGGAAGAAATACTTTTAGCGCTAAAGACTAGGTAAAATTATTATTTAATTATTTAATACTTTCTAACTAGGGGCTTTCTAAGGTAATTTTTTCTAATTATAATAAAAGGTTTTTATTAGAGCTATAAACTAAATTATTTAAACTACTCGGTATTTAGTTTCTCTATTCTACTATATATTATTTATAGATAAACGGTTAAAGTAAAAGAATTAATTAGATTATTAAGATAGTACTACGATATTTTATCGCTATATTAAACGATATTATATATTAACCGAAGGTACTACTACGGTTATAAATATATATTAATAATTTAGTATCCGCGACGACTAGGAAAACCCCGAATAAAGTAATTTACGGCTTTACTCTAACTACCGCGCTAGGTATATTATAATATAATAGTATAATCGATTTCGACCCTATTATTACGCGGTTAGTTATTAACGATACGATTATCTTTATAGATATACGTTCTAAATACTATTATAATTAATTATATAAGTTATTAGACCTAAAATTAGGATAGTATATATTATTATATTTATATAAAAGCTACTATATTCCCTCCGTTATAACGAAGAAATTTAGGGCGTAGTATATCGATCTATTTAAAATTTTAAAGAAAGTCGGTAGCTTAGTATATAAACTAAAATTTCCGCTATATTAAATTATCTACTCTATAATATTAGTAGTTTATCTAGAATTTTATTTATCGTTAGAGAATTATTTTTATAAACGCCCGCGATTTAATTATCCTCCCGCTATCTTTATAGAAGGGGATATTAGTATTTTCGAGGTAAAAAAACTCCTATAACGTTATTAATTTAGGCGAGATCGTAGAATATATACCGAGTATTTAATATACTAGAAAGGCTACGGCTTTATATATAATATCGTCGGCAAATCGAAAACCGGCTCTAGCGGCTCGGGGCCATTAAGTAAGCTGCCTCGGGCGCCCGAGGTAGGCTCGGGGCGCCCGAACGGCCCTAAGCGCCCGTCGAGCGCCTACCGAGTACCCTTCGAGCGTTAAATCGCTCGACGGGCGCTCGACGGGCGCCCGAGGCCGCTATAAGATACGCGTCGGGCTCCTAACGAGCGTAATTTAAGCCCGGAGCTTCAGGGGCCCTGGCCTTAGAAAATCACGTGATTTACCACCTAAAATTTTGATATTCTGTGATCGCCCCTATCGACGGTAGCGACCCCCCGGAACTACCCTTAACGCCAGCAAGTTTTGATCCCCGGAATCGATCGATTCAGGCGAAATCCTCGCGGGGGTAATGCGCAGGCCATACGCCAGGGCATGCGTCAGGGGTTTATAGGTGCGACAGTGACAGTTAGGGGGTGGCGACAGCGACAGGACCATAGAATACGCTATGGCCATGAATGGAATGGGGCCATGACTATGAATGGAATAGGGCCATAGCCATGAACAGGGGCCATGGACGGGGGTCCAAAGTTAGTAGCGTACCCCTAATTTAGTGCCCGTTAGTGGCGGTTTTAGGCTTGCTCGGTATACGCCCGAGTAGCCCTAGGCCCCTTAGCTATATACCTCGGGCGCCTATCGAGTCGGTAGATAGGTATCGTGTTTAAGGCTCCCGGGGCGCCCATCGAGCGCCCTAAGCCACGATCGAGCCACTTTTCGTTTTACCGACGATATAATATAATACTAAAGACCTTAACGATACGCTAGATTTAATTAACAACTACGACGAATATATAAAAGTACTATTTATTAAAGTACCGAAAAACTATTTATAACTAATTTTAACGAAGCGGAAATTAAATATATTAAGTATTTCTATTAAACCGAAAACTAGTAGGTTATCTTAAAGTATTATTATAAAAATTTATATACCTTCTTAAGCCGTTACCGAAGTACCGTAGAGGATTATTAAAATAACTTTTTTAGTTACTATAAAAAAGTTGTTTTATTACTATTTTAAACGTCTAGTAAAAAGAACCTAAACTATAAATCGGAGAATAGTATTAACGTCGTCGCGGTAGAAGGAATTTATAAAGTATTATTCGTAATAAGAGAAGTTTATATACGTAATAAATATACTTATTTATTTACTATACCTATATACTAGCTCCTTAATATATTAATAGACTATTATATCGAGGCGATATTATTTTTACTTATTAGGGGTAATTATTATAATATAGAATATAAAACTAGTTTACTAGTTTCTTAGTACCGAATTCTCCTAGTAAGAATTATTTGTTTAGATAAAACGAATATTAAATAATATATATATTTATATTAAAACTATATTTATTCTAAGAGCTAGCTATAGTAGAGGTACTAAATATATATTTAATAACTTCGGTATTAAATCGATCTTTAAGGCTAGTATATGAGTTAAATAAATCTAAATACTTTTTTAATCTTTGTTAATAGAATACGAGTTTACTACTTTATTAATAAACCGAGTTATCCTATTTTTATTATTTACCGCGCGGTTATATATATATTTTAGACCTATATTAATATCTTTTTAAAATTATATATATTTATTTATTTTATTAACTTTATTTTATCCCTAGCTAGTTCCGAGTAAAATAATAATATATATTTTATATTTTATTGTCTTTATTTATATTAATAACTAGCGCTATAGATTATAAAAACTTTTATTCGGTATAAAAATTCATTTAATCCGATTTTACTATATTTTAATTATATTATTATAAAGTTTTTAGTCTTTTTTAATTAATTATAATAATTAAACTAGTTTTTAAATAAATCTCTCTTTTAAGCCGGGTTAATAATTTATATAAAAATTATTATTTTATAACTCTTCTATTTATTTAGTTATTATTAACGGGCCTAGGTTTTTACTCTTTAGTTAATAACTTTAATATTTTAATATTCTTCGATATTTTTAATTAGGTTTATTTAGTTTTTTCTCTTCTTTATAATTATTATTATTTTTTATTACTTTTTAAATCCTATAGCGCGAATTACCTAGGCTGTTTTTTCTATTATCGGTATTAGAAGTATTTATTATTATTTAACTTCTTTATACTAAAGTTTATTCTAGATTTATATTTTTTATAATTATAATTAAATGAGTCCCTCTACTTATTTAATATTATAATACTAGGCGGTTTAATTAAAGATTAATTAACGCGATAATCGATTTAGTATTAAATATTAAAATTAATATAATTTTAAATACTTTTAAAATCGTCCTAAAGTAATTATTTTAAATAATTATTAATTTCTTTATATATTTCTTTATAACCTCCGTTATTCTTCTTAATTAATATTATATCGGAGCCGTAAATATTAATATTAATTTAAATAATATATTATATACTATTTTATACTTCGCGAAGGTAGCGCCTTATATCGAATTAATTAAATATATTATAATATAGTTTTAATTAATCGCTTTAATTTTAATTTAGGTTAAATATAGTCTTTATTTAACTTTAAGTCGATATATAATCTTAAGATTTTAATACTCGTTTTAGATTCGGTAATTACGTTCTTAATATTCATTATTATTTTTATATTAAATTTCTTCGGCGTTCGAGATATGTGAACTAGCTCGTATTTCTAGAGGGTAAATAATATTTTATAAATAATTATTTATTTTAAATAGATATTATAGGCCCGTTTTAAATTTATATAATTCTTTTTAATACTCTCGCTATAAACGAGTAAATAAATATTATTTACGAATTCTTTAACCTATATTAATAAGTTTATTTTAATATACTCTTTGATTAATAATATATTAAAAAATAGAAAGAGTACCGGTAAAATAAACGATTTTTATAAAATATTTATTATTACCTTCTTTACTATACTCGCTCTTTTTCTAAATATTATAAATATAATTTTATCCGATAAAAGTTTATTATCTAGTTAATAATTAGGCTCGGAATACCTTTTATTTATAAATCGTATAATAATCTTTTATATAAAATATTATCGAATACTCTCTTTATATTTAATAATAAAAGATTTACTACTTTTCCCCTCCCGTTCGTATTATAGTTTTATATAGTATATACTATATCTATAAAGGTCTTTAGCGCGGTTTTTATTAAATATTTTTATTTAATCTTTATTTATTATAATAATAATAATTTATATTTCTCCGCTATATTATTTAATCTTCTAGAGATAACTACTTCTAGCGCTTTATTAAACGTATTAAGGAGTATAATAAATCTATATAATTTTAATTCTAAATAATCGCCTTTTTTCAATTTCTTAAAAATTATTATATTAGTTTTTTTTAAATACCTCGGGTAGTATCCTTATTTAAGGAAGACCTAGAATAAATAAATAATAATATTTATTACTTCCGTTTCTATTATAACTTTTAGGAATCGATTCGAGATTTTAATTATTTCTAATATTTAATCGGTAGTTAAGTACTATATTATTTTATATAATTTTATCTTAATTATTTCCTAATTTATTTTAATCGGCTCTAGGTATTTTATTTCGTCGATATTATTTAAATCTACTATTAGTAAAGGGGGGGAAAATATTCTTTATAAAAAATTAATTTTATTTTTAAAATCTCTAGCTTTTCCTCCTCTATTATTTTTAATAATTAAAAATTAAAGGAGTTTTTTAAAATAATTATTTTTCTCTCTTTTTTATTTTACGAGCTTTTATACTTTTATTAATTTTAATAAAATTTTATATATACTCTCTTATTATTAAAAAAATTCGTTCTTCGAATTATATGTATTCTTTTATTATTTATTATATTTAGGGCCTCCCTCGTCTAAATATTTTAACTTTATTTATACTTCTTTATATATTTCTTTACCTCTAGTATAATATTAATATAATAAAAGTTTTAATAAAATTTAACTCTTTAATATAAACGGGCCTATAAGATTATAAATTTAATAATTTTCTAAAAACCTTTTATTATTTTATTTAGGTATTAATTAATATTTTTTTTACTTTTTAATTTTAGTTTCTTTAATATTTAATAAAGAGATTTTATATTTTATTATATTTTCTTTTAAATAATATTATTCTTAATCTTTTTTTAAATATAATAAATATATAATATTACTTCTTTCTATATTTATTTAAATTTCGTTATTATTAATCTATAATCGGAGTTATAGTATAGGTCTTCGCGGATTATAAAATTATTTATAATTTAATATACTACTTTTATAAAGAATAATAAATTAATTATATTTTTATATTCTCAGACTTTTTATATAATAGATATTTCTAATAATTTTAATTTTATTTCCCTCGACTTTATTATTCCTAGGAGATAATTAATTATAATATAATATATATATCGTTTAATATTATTTTAATTAGGGTAATAAAAGTTAAAATTCTTTAAAAAAAAAATCGCTTTTCTTTATTAACGCTTCCTTTAATAATAATAATATTAACGGATTATTAATCGAGGTATATCGGTAAAGCGGGAGACTATATAAGAAGAGTCGAGGTATTAAATATATATTTTACTACTTTAGGCGGAAAAATAATAAAAAAAAGAATATTATTTAAAAAAAAAATTTAAAAAAAATCTAAAAATAGTAACTTCGGATTTAAGATTTTAAGTCCGTGATTTTCTACTAGCGCCGGGTAGCTCGTTAAAATTATATAAAGCGCTATAATTACGCTAGTTTAATTTAGATTTTAAATTACGTCGATTCACGAAAATTATATATACGCGAAATACCCCCTAAGTTAGCGCGGTATTATAGACTATATAATTCACTTATTATTATATATATCTAACTATTTACCGCCGGTACTATTTAGATTAATTTATTTTAATTTATTTAAAATTATTTAAAATAAATCGAGGTACTAAATATATATTTAATAACTCTAGTATTAAATCGATCTCTAGGGCTAGTATATAAGTTAAATAGATCTAAATATCTTTTCCGTTAGCGAGAAAAGATTTTTAATACTTTTATAAGAAAAATAAAACGAAAGCTAGGTTAATAGGATTTTATTATTTAAAAAGTTACGAAATTAGTTAAAATAAAAGAGAATAAAGGTAGTAGAGATAGGACTTAAAGTACTAGGGTAAAGAGTAGGCTACTAGCGCGTTCTAACGCGACGAAAATATCGTAATAATAAAATAAAATTAATAATTAAATAAAAGAGTATAAAGAAGGTATAAAAGTTTTAAAAAAATTAATAATAATTATAATAAAGGCTATAAAAGATATAGAATATAAGAAGATATAATAAATAATATACTATAAATTATAATTAATATAGATCGCGCTAGGGATAATTTTTAATTATATATAAGAATTAATAAAAAAGCGTAGGCTTTAAAAGACCTAAATAAACTCGTTAAAATAAAAAGTCTAGAAATTTAGGGCGAGGAGTATATTTTTATTATTAATATAAAACTAGGTTAATATTACCCGTAGATATATATTTATCCTATCGAGATATATAGCCGAAATAAACCCTCCTCCCCCGGTAATAACGACTAGCGCGAAAATAAAGTAATTAATAATTAAAATAAATAATACTAAGGCTAGAGGATAATTCAGGAAGGTAATTAATTTTTAATTAATTAAAATATTCTAGAACGAAGCCTACTCGGTAGCGGAGTCGATCGTCGGAGTAAAATAAAAAATAAAAAGAGACTTCGTTTTATATTATATAATAATAGAGGTAAGGTAAAAGCTAAAGAAAATAATTAAATAAATAAAAAGTATTAACCCTTCGGCGAGAGTATTAAGATAAATTTATATAATAATAATATATAGTATAAGGAAAGAGGCCGTCGATATAAATAATTAAGAAATAATAATAAAGATATTAAAGAAAGATAATTATAAACTATACCTAGGATTAAATATTATAAATATAAAATAATTAAGATTCGCCCTTAAGCTAGACGAATATGACCGCGAGAAGAATATTTAATATTTCTTTTTAAGATCCCGGACCTAGATATAATAAATAAATTAATAACGGACGGGTTCCTAAAAAACGAATAATTATTATTATATAAAAGATAGGAGAGAATAAATAACCCGAGGTAATATTTTAACTATTAGGGGTACGATTATATAATTTTAATTTATAAAAACTAGCCTAAATACGGGATATATATAGAATTTTATTAATTATATAAATATAATATTAAAAGCCCGAAGGAAAAGCGTTATATAGTTTACTCTAGATATTATAAATTCTAAAATAAAATATATTTAATTAGGTAAAAAGAGATATACTAAATCCGATAAAAATTAAAGAATAAATTTAAATAATTCGTAATATTACCGAGGATAATAGCCCTAAGCTCCTAGGTACGTTTAATTAATAATAAATTTACGTTAATACCAGCTAGGGGTATAAGGAAGAGGAAAATAATAATAAATATAATTAATAAAGTTTAAGACGCGGTTATTATATTTAAGAAAATAAAAAGGCCGAGATAAAATATTAAACTAATAATAATACCTAGATAAATAATCCTCTAAATCTTAAATAGTTTTTTAATAACGGTATTCGATTAATTAAACGAAAACCGGCTAGAATTAATACTATTAAATAATTAAGAAATAAACGAGGAATTTACAGATATAATATTAATATATATTAAATTATAGTACTTAACTTAAAGTCGTATAATATAATATTAAAAAGGAATCGAAACTAATAATAAAGTTACTTTAAAATAAATAAATTAAAAATACTAATATTATAATTATTTAAGAGCCTAGTTAGAATCCTACTACTTAAGCGTTATATAATAATAGTATTAACTATTTTTATTTAATATATAAAGGAGGCTTAAAGGCCCGTATATACTTTTATATAAATAAAAGAATCGATATAAATAATCAAAAACTAGTCTATTATAAAAACGACCTATACTTTATAAGGATTATATTAAACGAGTGAAGAAATAAAAAGGAATCTCGGTTAAATAAAGTCGGGGAGGAGGAGGTTATTAATCGAGGAATCCCCTATTATAAAAAGATATAGATTTATAATATATATAACCTATTACCGATATAGTATATCTTAATTAATAGTCCGTTAATATTATTATTATTAAAGAAAGCGTTAACGGAGGAAGGCGATTTTTTTTTAAAGGATTTTAATCTTTATTACCTTAACTAGAATAATACTAGGCGATATATATATTATATTATAACCGATTATCTCCTAGGAATAATAGAGTCGAGGGAAATAAAACTAAAGTTATTAAAAACGTCTATTATATAAAAAGCCTAAGGATACGAAAATATAATTAATTTATTATTCTTTATAAAAGGAGTATACTAGGTTATAAATAACTTTATAATCCGTAAAGATTTATATTATAACTCCGATTATAGGCTAGTAGTAATAGAATTCGAGTAGGTATAAAAAGAGGTAATATTATATACTCGGTATACTTAGAAAAAGATTAAGGATAATATTATTTAAGAAGAAATATAATAAGGTATAAAATTTCTTTATTAGGCGCTAAAGAAACTAAAACTCGAAAATAAAGAAAATATCGATTAATATTTAAATAAGATAATAAAAGGCTTTTAAGAAATTATTAAATTTATAATTTTATAGGCCCGTTTATATTAAAGAGCTAAATTCTACTAGAACTCTCGTTATATTAATATTATATTAAAAGTAAAGGAATATATAAAGAAGTATAAATAAAATTGAAATACCCGGATAAAAAAGGCCCTAGATATAATAAATAATAAAAAAATATATATAATTCGAAGAACGAAAATATTTTTTTAATAAAAAAGTATATATAAAATCTTATTAAAGCCGACGGGAGTATAAAAGCTCGTAAAATAAAAAAGAGAGAAGAATAATTATTTTAAGAAACTCCTTTAATTCTTAATTATTAAAAATAATAAAAGAGGAAAAACTAGAGACTTCGAGGGTAAAATAAAATTTTTATAAAAAATATTATTTCCCCCTCTACGGATAATAAACCTAAATAATATCGACGGAATAAAGTACCCGGAGCCCGTTAGAATAAACTAGGAGATTATTAAGATAGAAATATATAAAGTAATATAATACCTAGTTACCGATAAAGTACTAGGAATAATTAGAATCCTAAATCGATTCTTAAAAACTATAATAAAAATAGAAGTAATAGACGTTATTATTTATTTATTCTAGGTTTATTTTAAATAGGGATACTACCCGAGGTGATTTAAAAAAACTAATATAATAATTTTTAAGAAATCGAAGAAAGGCGACTATTTAGAGTTAAAGTTATATAGGCCTATTATACTCCTCGATATATTTAATAAAGCGCTAGAAGTAGTTATCTCTAGAAGGTTAAATAATATAGTAGAAAAATATAAATTATTATTATTATAATAAATAAAGATTAGATAAAAGTGTTTAATAAAAACCGCGCTAAAGATCTTTATAAATATAATATATATTATATAGAACTATAATAGGAATAGGAGGGGAAAAATAATAAACCTATTATTATTAGATATAACGGGAGTATTCGATAATATTTTATATAAGAGGTTATTACACAATTTATAAATAAAAGATATACCGAGTTTAATCGTCGACTAGATAATAAACTTTTTATCGGATAAAATTATATCCGTAATATTTAAGGGAAGAACGAGTATAATAAAAATAATAATAACGGGTATTTTATAAAAATCGCCTATTTTACCGGTACTCTTTTTATTCTTTAATATATTATTAATCGAGGAGTATATTAAGATAAACCTATTAATATAAATCGGAGGATTCGTAAATAACGTTTATTTACTCGCTTATAACGAGAGTATAAAGAAGAATTATACGAATTTAGGACGGGCCTATAATATTTATTTAAAGTAAATAATTATTTATAAAGTATTATTTACCCTTTAGAAATACGAGTTAATTTATATATCTCGAATACCAAAGAAATTTAATATAGAAATAGCGATAAATTTTAAGAACGTAGTTATTAAACCTAAAATAAATATTAAGGTCTTAAGACTATATATCGATTTAAAATTAAAATAAGGATTATACCTAGCCTAGATTAAAATTAAAGCGGTTAATTAAAACCGCGCTATAAAACATTTAATTAATTCGATATAAGGCGCTACCTTCGCGAGGTATAAAACGGTATATAATATAATAATTAAACCGATATTAACGTTTATAACTCCGATATAATATTAACCGAAAGGAATAATAAAGATTATAAAGAAATATATAAAAAAATTAATAATTATTTAAAATAATTATTTTAAGACGGTCCTAGGAGTATTTAAAACTACTTTAATTCTAGTATTTAAAGCCGAATCGGTAATCGCGTTAATCGACCTTTAGTTAAACCGCCTAGTAATATAATATTAAATAAATCGAGGGACCTACTTAATTATAATTATAAAAAATACGCGGATCTAGAATAAACTCTAGTGTAGAGGAGAAAGGTAATAATAAGTATCTTTAATATTAATAACGGAAAAAGAAGTCTAAATAATTCGCGCTTTAGGATTTAAAAAATAATATAAAGTAATTATAATTATAAAGAGGAGAAAAGATTAGATAAATTTAATCGAAAATATTAAAAAATATTAAAATATTAAAGTTATCGATTAAAGGGTAAAAAACTAGGCTCGTTAATAATAACTAAATAAATAAAAGAGTTATAAAATAACGATTTTTATATAAATTATTAACCCGGCTTAAAAGAGAGATTTATTCGGGGATTAATTCGATTATTATAATTAATTAAAGAAGGTTAAGAGCTCTATAACGATATAATTAAAATATAATAAAATCGGATTAAATAAATTCTTATACCGAATAAAGGTATTTATAGTCCGTAGCGCTAATTACCGGTAATAATAAAGGAAGTAGAGTATAAAGTATATATTATTATTTTACCCGGAACTAGCTAGGGATAAAGCGGAGTTTATAAAATAAATAAATATATATAATTTTAGGAAGATATTAACCTAGGCCTAAAATATATATATAACCGCGCGGTAAATAATAAAGATAAAATAGCTCGGTTAATTCTCCTTTATTAAAGAATAATTAATATAATCTAAATTATTATTAGGACCTAGCGATATACCTAGGCCTATAAAAAAGAGGAAGAAAAAAAAGAAACCGCCGGCCGGAGGGCCGTAAATATCGATTATTTAATAAATATATAATAAAGCGGCCTATAGGCCTACGAGATAAATAAATAAAATTAAGAAAATTAAAATAGAAGAGAAACGGAGGGAAGGGATAAATAATATTTTAAAATAATTATAGTTATCGGCTATTATTTAGTAAAAAGAGGAGATAAATTATCGATAAATTAAAGTTTTTAATTAACGAGGTTTCTTTAGCGACTAGTAAGAACTACTAGTAACCCTATTAAAAAAGTATTCGCGGAACTCCCTTATTAATAAAGTAGTTTTACTAGAGTAGGTATATAAATTAATCAATTAATTAATTAATCTTTTCCGTCTTTTTCGATAAAATACGGGCTCACCGCTTTACCGATATATATTATATTAATAATAAATTATATATATTATAGATTTATACCTCTTTATAATAAAGAACTTTTTAATTAATAGTTTCCTTTTTTTAATTTTATCCGACCGAGATTCCTTTTTATTTCTTCGCTTTTTTAATATAATCTTTATAAAATATAAATCGCCTTTATAATAAAATAATTCTTAGTTATTTATATCGATTCTTTTATTTATATAAAAGTATATACGGGTCTTTAGACCTCCTTTATATACTAGGTAGAAAAAATTAATACTATTATTATATAAAATTTAAATAATAGGGTTCTAACTAGGTTTTAAAATAATTATAATATCGATATCTTTAATTTATTTATTTTAGAGTAATTTTATTATTAGTTTTAATTCTTTTTTAATATTATATTATACGACTTTAAATTAAATATTATAATTTATCGCGTATTAATATTATATCCGTAAATTCCTCGTTTATTTCTTAATTATTTAATAGTATTAATTCTAGCCGATTTTTATTTAATTAATCGAATATTATTATTAAAAAATTATTTAGGACTTAAAGAATTATTTATTTAAATATTATTATTATTTTATTATTTTATCTCGGCCTCTTTATTTTCCTAGGTATAATAATAACGTTTTAGATTTAATTAATTATATTTATTATTATTTTCCTCTTCCTCGTACCTCTAGTTAGTATTAATATAAATTTATTATTAATTAGTTATACCTAGGAGCTTAAGGTGATTATCCTCGGTAATACCGCGAACTACCTAGGTTTATTCTCTAATCTTTATTAGATTTAGTATATCTTTTTTTACTTAATTGAATACGCTCTATTTTAGGATTTATAATATCTAGAGTAAACCGCGTAGCGCTTTTCCTTCGGGCTTTTAGTATTATATTCGTATAATTAATATAATTCTATATATATCCTATATTTAGGCTAGTTTTTATAAACTAGAGTTATATAATCGTATTTTTAATAATTAAAATATTATTTCGGGTTATTTATTCTCTCCTACTTTTTATATAATAATAATTATTCGTTTTTTAAAAACCCGTCCGTTACTAGTTTATTTATTATATCTAGGTTTAGGATCTTAAAAAGGAGTATTGAATACTTTTTTTATAATTATATTCGTTTAGTTTAAGAGCGAATCTTAGTTATTCTATATTTATAATATTTAATCCTAGGTATAATTTATAATTATCTTTTTTTAATATCTTTATTACTATTTTTTAATAATTTATATCGACGGCCTCCTTTTTTACGTTATATATTATTATTATATAGATTTATTTTAATACTCTCGCCGAGGAGTTAATATTTTTTATTTATTTAATTATTTTTTCTAATTTTTATCTTACCTCTATCGTTATATAATATAAAACGAAGTCTTTTTTCGTTATTTATTTTATTTAGACGATCGACTCCGCTACCGAGTAGACTTTATTCTAGAATATTTTAATTAATAAAAAATTAATTATTTTCCTAAATTATTCTTTAACTTTAATATTATTTATTTTAATTATTAATTACTTCGCTTTCGCGTTAATTATTATTATAAAGAGAGGGGGGTTTATTTCGGCTATATATTTAATAAAATAAATATATTTCTATAAGTAATATTAACCTCGTTTTATATTAATAATATAAATATACTCCTCGCTCTAAATTTTTAGATTTTTTATTTTAATAACTTTATTTAGGCCTTTTAAAGTATATATTCTTCTACCGATTTTTATATATAATTAAAGATTATTCCTAATATAATCTATATTAGTTATAATCTACGGTATATTATTTATTATATCTCTTTATATTTTATATTTCTTATAATCTTTATTATTATTATTATTAATATTTTTGATATTTTTATACCCTCTTTATACTTTTTTATTTAATTACTAGTCCTTTTTATTTATTACGACGTCTTCGTTATATTAAAACGTATTAATAATTTATATTTATTCTTTACTCTAGTACCTTAAGTTTTATCTTTATTATTTTTATTCTCTTTTATTTTAACTAATTTCGTTTAATAGAATTATACTCGAAAGAATATCGGAGTCCTCTTTTCTTAAACTTTTATATATATATAATATCGGTAGATCTACGAAGTCTTTATTTATTAGAAAATACGTTATTTATATAATAAAAGGAAATTATATTAAAAGTAATATATTTACTTTATTTACCCCTCGAGTAAAATAAATAATAATTTATTCATTTTATTTACTCTCCGATTATAGTAAATAATTTTATTATTAATATTTATTCTACTTTTTCGTCGGGTAATTTTAATATTATATAATATTATATAATATTTATAATACTAGGTTCCCCTCCCGAAATTATTATCCTAGAAATAAACCGTTAATTATAATAAATATCTAACTCTACTATTTTATTATTTTATTATTATAGATAGTAATTCTATAAATCCCTCTTTAATTTAAAATTAATTATATATATTTATTAATATTACGTCGAGAAGCGATATTCTCAAAAGTATAAAATTAAAGATCGCTCGGATAAATATATAAAATATATTCGTATTAAGTAGGAATATAACTTAGTATTCTTTTCGCCTATAAAATAAATTTATCTCTAGATATTATAAAAAAAGAAATTAAAAGAAGTTAAAATAATATTAATAAAATAAACTCGTTTTTAAGTTAAAATCGAGTTAATAAAAAAAAGTCGACGGTATTAATTTTAGACTTAACGACTTTTTATTTAATATATTTTTAAAATAGTTATAATTTAAAGATAAATTTAATTAATCGAGCGTACTCTTTATTTTAAATAATATCTTTATAGGAGATTTAAGTAATTCCTAGAATTTATATTTAATTCTTAAATATTTTTTAATTCGTTATATTCTTTTTATATAATAAGATAGTTTTAATTTTATTATCTTAAGATTCTTTTAATTTCGAATACTATTTCTTTTTTTATTTAAAAATAAAAAGTATTTTATAAAAATATTAAAGAATTTACTAACTTTAATAAAAAGATATAAAATATTAAATATATTTCAACGTCGGCCGGAAAATTAAAATTATAATCGACTAGTTCTTTAGACTTTTTAATTAAAAATAATTCGATTTTAATATAATTTAATTTCTTACTCGATTTTTTATTCTCTATAATTTTTATTAAAAAGTATATCTTATTCCTCTTTTTTAATTAAGATTTTTTTTAATATGTATTAATTTTAACTCTTATTTAAATATTCGTTAATTTTAATCTAGATTTATATATCTCTATATAATACTTTTATATTAATTACGGATATTAAAGTTTTTTACGCGTTTAGTCTATTTCTAGATTCTGAGAATATATTCGTATATTTCTCGAAATTAATAAAAAATAATATAAGTTTCGTTATATTAAACTAATTATTATTAAACGTTAATTAAATTATTAATAAAAACTTTATTTAATTATTTTACTTTTTATTAATATAATGTTTTAAATATATTTTAATTATTTAGTTTATTCGCTTTATTTATTTATCCGTCTAAAGATAATATATAGTTAATATTTATAATTTAGTTTTAATAACGCCGATAAATATTCTTTAATAATTAAAAGTAAATTATTTATCTCGGTTAAAAATAATCGATTTTAGAATATTATAGTCTCGAATTAATCGATTTAATAATATAAAGGCGATTTATTCTACTTTATATATTTCTTTTATTAATATTATTATAGTATATTTATATTTATAAAAGTATAGGGTAGGTTTTAAATATTATAAATATTTATAAACTAGTTAATTTAATTTAAATAAAATAATATTATATTTTAACTTTAAAGTAATATAAATATTTTTAAGAATATTTTTAGCTCGTAAAAATCCCTAAATTTAAAATATATTATTAATATAGTCTTTATATATAACTTTATTTATAGTTATAACTTTATTTTATTTATAACTAAATCCTCTATTTATAACTAAGGCCTTATCGTTATCATATCGTTATATCGTTATATTAAATAACTATACCTAGTAAAGTATAATTATATATCCGGTATTATATAGCCTAGGCGTTACCCCCGTGTAGATTTCGCGCGAATCGATCGAATCCGGGAATTAAAAGTTATTAGCGTTAAAGGTAGTTCCGGGGGGTCGCTACCGTCGATAAAGGCGATCATGAAACATTATATATACATATATATATAGGTCATAAATGGGGGTATACGTATATCTATGGGGGCGTATATCTATGGCAGTAGTAATGACCATGAATGCGTTTATCTATGACAGTAGTAACGGCCATATATACGCGTATCTATGGCAGCAGTAATGGCCATATATGCGCATATCTATTGAGCCATGTATACGCATATCTATGGGCCATGTATGCGCATATCTATGAGCCATGTATGCGCATATCTATGAGTTATGTATGCGCATATCTATGGGCCATGAATGCGCATATCTATAGCAGCAGTAATGGCCATGTATGCGCGTATCTATAGTAGCAGCAATAGCCATGTATACACATATCTATAGCAATAGTAATGACTATATATACGCGTATCTATAGGGGTAATTTTATAAATAGATAATCCTAAACGACCTTAAGCGGCCCTAAGAATATTAAGCCGATATTAAAAATATTAAGCCGGTACTAAAAATCCTAAATAACTTTAAATACTTTAAATACTCGCGAGTAAATTTAAATACTCCGAGTAAATTACGATTCTTAAAGTCGTTTATACTTTTATAAATATACTAAATTTATTATAAATATTTATAATATAATTAAAAGCCTCCGTCGTAATAGGGTCCTTTAATTTTAATAATTTAATAACGAAGTCTATAATAATATTACTTTATAATATATTTAATATTAAAGCGAATTAGATTTATTTATATTTAATATACCTTATAGGTTTATTCTATTAATATTAAATATATTCTTTAATATATTTCTTAACGTGCGATTATAATCTTAATATATTATATTCTTTATAAATTAATTTTATAATTTTAATAACTCTAAAGTATTTTTAAATTAAATTATTATAATAATCGCGAATAATTTCTTTAAGATATTCTTTAAGAAAGTAAACTTTCTTATTAAATTTTAATAATTTAGTTTTTTATTATTAACTTTCTAGTACCTTAATTAAAATACTATTATTATATTTTTTCTAGATATTATTAATAATCCCGGGAATAAAGATATATAGTATCGCTACTAGTTATTATATTAAAACTAGCGACTTATTTTATTATTAAATAAAGACTAGTTATATTATTATATGTTTTTATTCTATATAGTTTTCTCGCCTATTAAATACGTCGGCGTAATCGTTATCTTTTTTAGAGTATAAAAGATTTTAAATTTATATTACTCTAATAATTCTAATTATTTAATCTATCTCCGATTTAATTATTTAATAATAGTAAAATTAAGAAAGTTTTTATAATTTATAAATACAATAAAGTTTAAATAACTTTCTACGTATACTCTTTATTATTCTAGTACGGATACTACTACTAGTAATTCTTTATTATAAATATTATAATTCTATTTTATTAATAATATCTTTCGTAAATAATATACGATAAAGTATTATTTATTATCTCTTTATTAAAGTATATAAACTCTTATTATAAAATCTAAAGCGTCGGTCTCGATTCGAGTTAATTTATTATTTTAAAAAGAATATAATACCGGCGGCTTTTTATAAACCTCTTTAAATATATTAAAAGATTATTATTATTCCTCTCTTTATTAAAAAGCGGTATCTTTCTTCGTAATATTCGTTAATAATAAGATTTTTTTAAAATAATTTTTAATAAATCTCTTATTAAGATTCGTAAATCCTAAGAAACTCTATATCGTTTAATATTATATAGTATAAATTATTCTTCGATACTCTTAATCTTTTTAGGGTTTATATAAATATCTCTAGTATTAATTATAAATCTAAGAAATTTAATTAACTCTTTATAAAATATATATTTCTCTAGTATAAAGAGAAGTCTAGCTAGCGATAAATAAATAAAGATATTTTATATATATTAAATATATTCTTTCTTATTAGTAGAGTAGATTAAAATATTATCGAGGTATATAATTATCGTTATATCTAGGTATACTCGTATAATATTATTAATTAATATTTAGTAGATTACTAGTACGTTAATAAATCTAAAGAGTATTATTAAATATTTATAATAATTATATTTAGTTTTAAAGGTAGTTTTCTATTCCTCGCTTTTCTTTATTCGAATTAAATTATACGCGCCTCGAAGATTTAATTATATAAAGACTTTAATTATTATAAACCGATCCTATAACTCGTTAATATTTAAATAGAGGGTATTAGTTCTTTACCGTAATATTATTTAATTCTCGGTAGTTTATATATAATTATAAACTCTTATCCTTTTTCATTATAAAATAGATTAGATAACCTACTAGTAATTTAAATTCTCGAATAAATTCTTTATTAAGATTCTCGTCGATATACCCGCGAAGTACTCCGAGTTCTTTTTTTAATAAAATATAAATAGGTCTAAATATCGGTTATTTATTTAATTCGAGTTCGATTTTATAATCCTACGACTATTATTTTAAATAATACTTTTAAAATTATCTCTTCTTAAAAAAAGTACTTTTATAGTTAATATTTTTTAAAGATATCTAAAGATTCGTTTTAATTTTTAGAAATTCTAATTTTTTCGCTTTATTTATTTTTTTAATTAATATATATCGAGTTAAATCTTTATACGAGATTATCTTTCTTCGAAGATAAAATATTATAAATTTCGATCGAATTACGGTTTAACTTCTTATTTATAATTATTCTTTATAAATATATAGATATTATACTAGCGATATCTTTAATATATAAAAATATAAATACTCCTATTTTCTAATTAATTATTAGATTATATTTTTTAAATTAAAGTATTTTTAGAATAATATAATAAAAAATTATCTTAATTATATCGAAGGTAATTTATTTATAATAGTATTAAATAATAATTAATAATAGAAATATTTCTTTATTTACTCTTTTTACTAATAATTTTAACCCGTCGGTTAATTAAAACTTATATTATTTCTTTTTTCTTTAAATTAATAAGTTAGTTACCTAAATTATTATCTAAAATACGAAATTATTATTCGCGTTTAAATCTATTATTATAATAACTTTATATCCGTTGACTTTTACTAGTATTTATATATATATATTATACTAAACTATATACAAATATTATTCTAGAGTTTAATATATTAATCTCTTTATATTTCTCTTTAATATAAGGGATTAGTTTTTTCCCGACGAAGATAAAAATCCGTAATACTCTTTAGATTCGAAGTACCTCTTGTATCCTTCGGTTAAATAATAATATTATTTATTTTAATTATAACTTTTTAGTTCTTTATTATAATTTATCTAGTTTTATAATTATAATTCTTAATCTTTATTATAACCTAGGAAGATTTAGTTCTCTCTTTTCTTAATTAAATATTATAAATAATTATCCCTAATATAGTTATTTTATTAATTATAATTATATTTTAATCTCGTAATATACCTTCGCTCTCCTAAATTATTATAATGATATTTATAATATTTATTTATATATATTAATTAATATATTTCTTTATATCGTAGGTAATATTTATTATAGGTATAATTAATTCTAAAGAATTATCTTTTTTTATTTTTCTTTTCTTCGAGTCCATTTTTTATAAAATCGAGTTTTATTAATATTTAATTATACGGGTTAAGTTTCTCGCGGCGGTAATAATTAACCGAATTATATTTGTTATTATAAACTCCTAAATATCTTTATCCGTTAATTCCTTTATTATAACGTTTCTTTATTATACGTTTATATAATTTATCGTCGATCGCGATTATTTATTCTATAAATATATCGAGGTTTTAAATATCGGTTTTTATTTATATAAACTCGTCTTTAATATTATCTTTTAATTCTTATTAATATATTATTATAAAAATAATATCGTCCTAGTCCGTTAATATTATATAATATTAAAATCATACCGAGTAATTAAATATAGATCTTCGTTATATTAAATATTAAATAATATAAATTAGTATATTACTCTCGTTAGAACGTTTAAATATATAATTAATTTTAATTTTAAATCGAGAGAAAATCTTTATCTAAAGTTTTATTATTAAATTATCGATATTGTTTAATCCTTTTATATAGTATTTTAAATATAATTTAACTTATTTCTATATATTACCTTTTATATAGATAATAATAAAATTAATTAATATAATACTCTCGTTAAAGGCGAAGAATAACTAAAGTTAAATTAATTAATTATTAAGTTTCTTATATTCTCTATAATATTAATTTAAATAGGAGATCTTAATACGGTCCCCGTCGTTTATAATATTATATTTTTTAATATCGTTTTAGGTATTTAAGATTAAGGTCTTTATTAATTTTAAAATATTTATCTTAAAAGTATTTAAAATATTAAGGCTCTCTATTTAATATTTTAAATATAATATCGATAGAACCTAGATTAATACTCTTAAAAAAAGTATTAAAAATTAATAAATAATAATCTTTATATAAATAATTAGATATAACTAGATAGGTTTAATAAACTTAATTAATAATTTCATAAATATTTATATTTAGAATCTATAATTAAAAGTTTTAAAAGAAGTTAAACACGAAGCTTCTATTTATTAAGAAATATATTATTTATATAATAAAAGGAAATCGTATTAAGAGTAATATATTTACTTTATTTACTCTTTAAATATAATAAATAATAACCTATTTACTCTATTTACTCTCCGATCGTAGTAAGTAGTTTTACTACTAGTATTTACTCTATTCCTTCGTCGGGTAATCTTAATACCGTGTAATATTCGTAATAATAACGGATTAAGCGAAATATACTTATATAATTTTATAACCGAATCTTTATTTAGATTTCGAGATTAATTAAATAATTTATAAACTCGTTAAATATTCTAGTTTATTTTATTTATAAATAAACGAAGCTCGTTTATAATAAATATTCGTTTACGATACTCGATAAGCGATAAATAAATTATCGATTAAAAAAAATTAAGGAAATTCTAGATTTTATAAAATAATTCCGAAAAGAGTCTATTAATGAATTATATAATAATAATAAAATTTCAATATTAATTATAACTTCGGCCTCCGCCCGTAATACTTTATTCCTTTTATATTATTATATTAATTTCTTATATATATATTTTTACGTACTTTTAATATTTAAATTTATTAACTAATTAATAATATAATTTCTATAAATTTATTTATAGTGTAAACGTAAATTTATTATATATACTTCGATATAAAAGTTTAAATTAATATACTTTAACTTCTCTTTTCTAATCTTCTTTTTAATAATCTTTAATTTAAATATAAATATAATAGTTTCTTTGCTTTATTAATATTAATCTCGTTTATATTTATTTTATTTAAGAGGAATTATATATACGTATTATTATTATTTATTATTTATTTCTAAAATTCTTACTTTATTTTATTTAATAGAGTACGCGTATTATAATAATAATTTATTATTATAATTTAATATTTTAATAATATAATTAAATATTTTAATAATATAGTTTAATATTTTAGTAATATCGATTTATTAGATATTTATTATAACTCTTCGTCTAAGGATTACTAAATATTTATAATTTTCCGTAATTTTTTTAGAAGCCTATTATTTACGCTATTTAAAATATATTAGTTACGATAATTTCTTTATAACGACCGCGCAAATAAAGGATATAATTATTATTATATATTATATTATTTTTACCTACTGGTTCGATATACCTTATTTTATAAAGATATATAATTAATATTATTAGGTTCCGTTATTATAATACCGCGATTATATTAATATTTCATTTATTTATTAATAAATATACGGCTCTTTAAATATACTTCGCCGTTAAATTATATATTATAAAAAGTTCGTTAAGGTTTATATATATATAATAAAATCTAATAAATCAGATCTCGCTAGCGTAATATAAATAAGTTTTTAATTACTAGTTTATATTATTACGTCTTTAAAAGAGATTAAAGATATATTTTATTATAATATAAATAATATACGAGGTTAATACTCGTTATATATTAATATCTTCTAGTCTAGTTTATTATTTAAAGATATTATTAAATCTTTCTTTAAATCGGATTATAATTTTAGTAACTTTAAAGAAATTAAACCTAGATAAGAAATTCTAAGAAATTTATACGAGATATTTATTTAAATAAATTATAATATAATAAATAAACCGCTTAATCTTATTACTAGAGTTATATATTATATATTATTTATTATTTATTCAATAAATAATTACTAGATTAATAATTATATACAAAACGATTTATAATATAGAAAGTCTATCGATAGTCGCGTTAATTTATATATTATAAAAAAATTATTCTCTTTTATAAAATAAAATCTTTATTTATTAATAACTAGATATTATATACTCCGCTAGAGTTTAAACTCTCGATTTAATATTATTTTTTAATTATAAAAGTAAAATTTATATATTTATAAAAAGATTAATCTGCGAAGAATTATTATTAAAATATTATAATAATATTTTAATAAGGTATTTTAATATTAAAAAGATAATAAATTTATCTTTTGAAAAGAATTACTAAAATATTCTAAAAGTTAATATACGAGAGTATATCGAGATATATAATCTTTATTAACGGGTTAAGATATATATATATTATTTTTATAACGAGATTAATTCTTATTTTATTTAATTAGCCCGTAGAAGGAAATTATAATAAATTTCATTATAAAATTACTATTAAATAAATATAAAGAATATATTTATAATACGGTATTTATAATAATAGAGAAATATATTAAAATATTATAATACGTCTTTATTATTAAAATTATTAATATTATAAAATTAATAAAGTTAGTATATAAGGAAAAAATTTTTAATTCGGAGTATTAAAGGGTATTATATTCGATAAAGAATCCGTTTTTATTAATATTTATTAATTAAAAGTATATTATTATCTAAAGATTTCATAGCGCCTAAATACTGTATTTTATGTATAAACGAATAATAAAATAAAACTTTAAAATTAAATATTAAAGTATTGATTAATTAATTAATTAATTAATTAATATATTTACTCTAGTAAAACTACTTTATTAATAAGAGAGTTCCGGGAATATTTTCCTAATAAAGTTATTAGCGGCGCCTACTAGCCGTTAAAGAAACCTCGTCGGTTAATAATTCTAATTTATTAATAATTTATTTCCTCTTTTTACTAGTTAGTAGCCGATGATTATAATTATTTTAAAATATTATTTATCCTTCTCTCCGTTTTCATTTTATTTTAATTTCTTTAATTTAATTTATTTATTTTATAAGCCTATAGGCCGCTTTATTATAAATTTATTAAATAATCGATATTTATAACCCTCCGGCCGGCGGCTTCTTTTTTTTCTTCCTCTTTTTTATAAGTCTAGGTATATCGCTAGGTTTTAATAATAATTTAGATTATATTAACTATTCTTTAATAAAAAAGAATTAACCGAGTTATCCCGTTTTTACTATTTACTAGGCGGTTATATATATATTTTAAACCTATATTAATATCTTCTTAAAGTTATATATATTTATTTGTTTTATTAGCTCTATTTTATCGCTAGCTAGTTCCGGGTAAAATAATAATATATACTTTATACTTTATTTTTTTTATTTATATTAATAACTAGCGCTACGGACTATAAATATCTTTATTCGGTATAAGAATTTATTTAATCCGATTTTACTATATTTTAATTATATTATTATAAAGTTTTTAACCTTTTTTAATTAATTATAATAATTAAACTAGTCTTTAAATAGGTCTCTCTTTTAAGCCGAGTTAATAATTTATATAAAAATTATCTTTTTATAACTCTTTTATTTATTTAGTTATTATTAACGGGCCTAATTTTTAACCCTTTAATTAATAACCTTAATATCTTAATATTCTCTAATATTTTTAATTAAATTTATCTAGTTTTTCCTCCTCTTTATAGTTATAATTACTTTATATTATTTATTAAATCCTAGGGCGCGAAGTACCTAGGCTTTTTTTTCCGTTATCGGTATTAAAGGTATTTATCGCTACTTATTTCCTTTATATTAAAATTTACTCTAAATCCTTATATTTCTTATAGACGTAATTGAATAGGTTTTTTAATTTATTTAATATTATATTACTAGGCGGTCTAACTGAAGGTCGATTAATATAAATATTAATTTAGTTTTGAATATTAGAATTAGGGTAATTTTAAATACTCTTAGGACTATCTTAAAATAATTATTTTAAATAATTATTAATTTCTTTATATATCCCTTTATAGCCTCTATCGTTTCTTTTAATTAATACTATATCGGAGCCGTAAATATTAATATTAATCTAATTATTATATTATATATTATTTTATACTTCGCGAAAGTAGCGCCTTATATCGAATTAACTAGGTATTTTATAGCGCGGTTTTAATTAATCGCTTTAACCTTAATTTAAACTAGGTATAATCTTTATTTTAATTTTAAATCGACGTATAATTCTAAAATCTTAATACTCGTTTTAGATTTAATAATTATATTCTTAAAGTTTATTACTATTTTTATATTAAACTTTTTCGGTATTCGAGATAAATAGACTAGTTTATATTTCTAGAGAGTAAATAATACTTTATAAGTAATTATTTATTTTAGATAAATATTATAGGCCCGTTCTAAATTCGTATAATTCTTTTTTATACTCTCGTTATAAATAAGTAAATAGACGTCGTCTACGAATCCTCCGACCTATATTAATAGGTTTATTTTAGTATACTCCTTAATTAATAATATATTAAAGAATAGAAAGAGTATCGGTAAAATAGGCGATCTTTATAAAATACCCGTTATTATTTTCTTTATTATATTTATTCTTTTTCTAAATATTACGGGGATATAGTTTTATCTAATAGAAAGTTTACTATCTAGTTAATAATTAAACTCGGTATATCTTTTATTCGTAGGTCGTATAATAGCCTCTCGTATAAAACGTTATCGAATACTCCCGTTATATTTAGTAATAATAGGTTTACTACTTTTCCCCTCCCGTTTTTACTATAGTTCTATATAGTATATATTATATCTATAAGAGTCTCTAGCGCGGTTTTTATTAAACGCTTTTATATAATTTTTATTTATTATAATAATAATAATTCGTACTCCTCCGTTATATTATTTAACTTTTTAGAAATAATTACTTCTAGCGCCTTATTAAATGTATTAAAGAGTATAATAAACCTATATAACTTTGGTTTTAAATAATCGTTTTTCTTCGGTTTTTTTGAAATTATTACATTAATCTTTTTAAAATACCTCGGGTAATATCCTTATTTAAAGTAGACCTAAAATAAATAAATAATAATATCTATTACTTCCGTTTTTATTATAAGTTTTAAGAATTAATTTAGGATTCTAATTATTCCTAGCGCCTTATCGGTAGTTAGGTATTATATTATTTTATATATTTTTATCCTAATTATTTCCTAGTTTATTTTAATAGGCTCCGGGTACTTTATTCCGTCGATATTATTTAAGTTTATTATTAATAGGGGGGGGAAAAGTATCTTTTATAAGATTTTTATTTTATCCTCGAAATCTTTAATTTTTCTTCCTTTATTATCTTTAATAATTAGGAATTAAAGAAGTTTTTTAAGACGATTATTTTTCTCCCTTTTTTAGTTTACGAGTTTTTATACTCCCGTCGACTTTAATAAGACTTTATATATACTCTTTTATAAAAAAAAAACTTATTCTTTAAATTATTTATATTTTATTATTATTATTATATTTAGGGCCTTCCTTATTTAGGTATTTCGACTTCGTTTATACTCTTTTATATATTCCTTTATCTTTAACGTAATATTAATATAGCGGGAGTTTTAATAAAATTTAACTCTTTAATATAAACGAGCCTATAAAATTATAAATTTAATAATTTTTTAAAAACTAAGATAATTACTAATATTTATTTAACCTCCTATATATTATTAATAAAATTTAACTCTTTAATATAAACGGGCCTATAAAATTATAAATTTAATAATTTTTTAAAAACTAAGATAATTACTAATATTTATTTAACCTCCTATATATTATTAATAAAGTTTAATAAAAAGCGGATAATATTAATACTAGATTAAAGGAGTTATTAAAATCGTTAGATAAAAACCTTCTAATAATTATTATATAAGAAATAATAAGATTTAAATAATAAATTAAGAAGTATATTAAAAAAAAGCGCTTAAATAAATATTTTTTAAAAGGAATAAAATAAATAGGTTTTATAATTTCGTAAGATTTTAACCGACTCGCGATGAATTTTTAAAATATTAAATCCGTTAATATTTAATTAATCTTATAATATACTAGTTAATAAATTTATAATTACGCCTAATCTCTTAGGCCGGAAGAACGTTATTATTTCTAAATTTCATTCCGAATTTAATATTAATATTAATAATGAGTCAAGCCCTATAGTATCTAAAAAGAAAAGATTATACGAATCGATATAATTTATATTAAATAAATTTTTAAGAATCGCCCTCTATTTAAAAAGATATATTATATCCTTTAAATACTTTAACCTTCACGAGGTATATAATATTATTTAATATATTTATTTTAGATTTCCGGGGCAAATTTATCCTAATATTATAAAGAGAATCAGGTCTTTAATAAATATAAAAAGTTTTTGAATATTATTAAAGCCTAGACTAAATATAAAAAAGAAAATTTATAGATCAATTTAGGATATACCTATATTTAGATATTATTATTTAAGTTTATTTATTACTAAAAGGCCTTAAAGCTCCTAGATATAAAAATATATATAATCGAATATTAGATCGAGATTCCTATTAAAGCGACTCTAAAGAATAAAATTATAAGGGTATATATCTAGGATAAAGATAATATTATAAAGACGATTAAGATTAAAGAGAGTAGGGTTACTACCGAGCCTAAAAACCTAAAGTATAAGAAAGAAGTTATAAAATAAATATCTTATTATATCGTTAAAGCTAAAACCCTAGGTAAAGGCGAAATTAATAATTAAATTATACTCTTTTCTTTAAGAAAAAAGGCGTTACTCGTAAATTTAAAGATATTCTAACTACCGAAGTTATATTTACCGATACCGTTATTTCTTTCTCTTCGATAATAGTCTTAGAGTTATACTCGTTTTATTTAATTAATATAAAAACCTAAAGATATTCTAGCTATGGAAGTTATATCTACTAATTTTATTATTTCTTTCTCTCCGATAATAGCCTTAGAGTCGTACCCGTTCTATTTAATTAATATAATAATATTAATAGCTTCTTTAACTAGGCTTTAAAGACTTAAAGATTTTTAAATAACTCGAATATTATTAATAACCTAACGGGTATCCCGGCTCTAATAAATAATATTTAATAACTAATTATTATGATATAGAGACTAGTAGATATATTCGGTTATATACTAGACGAAATTATAAAGGCGAAGAATAATAAGATTAATAATTTAATAAAAGTCAAATTTCCGGTTCTAAATAAGGCGAATATAATCTTAATTTAACCGCGTAAAATAGTATCTTCGTTTAATTATATATTTATCGTTCGAATAAAAGCTTAAGTTTATAAATATAGATCGATATTACTTCCTCTTTACTAGATTATAATTACGAAGATAAAGGCTATTATTAGCGCTATTATAATTAGAATTAAATCTAAAGAATATTAATTATAAGAGTATATATTGAACTATAGTAGGTAGAAACACTTCTTGATTGATTGTCTATGGAGGATAAGAGCGAACATGCGTGCAAGACCCTGATGCCAAGCATTGCCAAGCATCTGCTTAGTCAGTAGTTACTAAGTAGTCCTGCACTCCTGCATTCTAACAGTATAATATAAATTGTAATAACTCCAAATTTATTATAAAGTATATCGAAGCGAAGACTAGCGCGGTATTCACCGTTAAATATTATAAGTTAAAGAACTTAATTTTCGTAATTAAATTATTTATTTTTAAGGTATTTATTTAACGGGGTCTATATTAATAATATTTAAATATAAAAAGAAAGAGATTAACTAGAATACCGTTTAAGAAGAGATTACCGAATAAGTATTATAGTAGATAATAGCGATATATTCTTAATAAAGGCTATATCTACGGGCTTAATATTATAAAGATAAAATATTACTTATTTTACGAGTCCTTTAATTTAATATTTATTTATTCTATTAATAACACTAAAAGATTAAATACTTATAACGTTTATAAATAGAAATTCTAGGATATCCTACTACTATTCGATAAGTCGGATATAATAATTATTCGAATCGGATAAAAGCTATATAAAAATACCTTATAACGAAAAATCCTATAATCTTTTATTATTATCGTCTACTCCTAGGGCGTTCTAGATAGTTTATAAAATAATCTAAAAACGAAGACGCAAAAGTTTTAAGTATTATTATTAGCGAGAATACCGAGCTATATTTAGGTCGTTATAAACTTTTTATTTATAGGGTTAAATTATCTATCGCCGTCTAACCTACTAGTTATATTATTAATATCGTCGACATTTTCTTCGCTATTATCTCTATTAATAATAGTACTAATATAGTTAGAATAGATATTATTAATAATAATAAAAGTAAGATAATTAGAAGGAGAAATTTTATTAATATTATAAAAAAGTTAAATAGATCTAGCGTAAATATCTTAAACTAAGTACTAGTAGAGGCGATAGAGGTTAAGGTATAAATATAAGCGACGGTAACTCTAATAAATATAAAGGAAAAAATAATCACGATAATATAATTTATAATAATATTAGTAGTAAATATTAGATATTAAATAATAATTAAACTTAAAGCTTAATAATAGGTATATTATACTAGTAGAGGTTAACGTATAATTAATTTACTAAATATACTTCGAGTATATTATTAGTAAATTAGATATATTATTAGGGCTAGTAATATATTATTTATAAATAATAAATACTAACCGTACTAAGAGTATAGTATTAGTAAATAAGGGTTACTAAATCTATTAATAGGCTATTAATAATAACCCTAAATTACTAAATTTATTAATAAGACGCTGCCCGGACCCCTAATTTACTAAATCTATTAATAGGATACTACTAGCCCTATCCGTAATTTAGGGCTACTAGTAGTACACTATTAATACTATCTACGCGGTCGGTAACTAGGGTTTTAATAGGAGTTTTTAAAATTTATAAATACAATTAACTTTATTATCCCTTATAAGGAATAATAGGGGGCGAGTATATATATATATTAATATAAAGAATTATATATATACTAGGAATTCGAATAGTTTAGTTATTAAAATATCGCTATAGAGTTTAAAAGGATCTAGATTTATACTAGATATAAATAAGTTTAAAGTAGTTATAACTTTTAATACTAGCGGTTAAATTTTAAACTTTTATAGTAGTAATAATAAAGATTAAATATACGAAGATAATGGGATATTTAGAATCTTATACTATATATTAAATATAAAGTAGTAGTAGTAAATAAGTAGTAGCTAGGGACCTATTACTTAATCTTAATATAATTAAGAATAAGGTATAGCGGAAACGGGAGCTAGACTAAATACCTACTAATTTTAACGGTATACCCGCGGTCTTAGTAATATTCTAGTTATATTATAATAATTAGATAAACTCCTAGAGGGGCTCTAGGCCTAGGGTTTAACGAAATATATTAAATTTATCCCTATTTAGGGCCTTTATAAAGTCGTCGGTTATTTATTTATTAGTTAGGACGTATTTTAGGACGATTTAGCCGTTTATAATCTTTTCCCGAATAAAGTACTAATTAATATTAATATACTTGGTTCGGGTATAAAACTAGAGGTTCTTCGCGAGGGCTATAACCCCCTAGTTATTATAATAAATAACTATAACTTATATAATAGTTTCGGATAACTAGGTAAATAGATTATATACCTAGATAATTTCTTTAGAAGCCTGATTCTATTTAATATATTTAGTTTTATAAATTAATAGCGCGATCATAGGCTAGCGCTTTAAGAATTAGTTAATAGTACTATTACCGGTAATAAATATATATCCTAAGGTAGAACGGTGTATATTATAATTACCGGCCTAATTAGTATCGATATATCTAAATATATAATTTAGGGCGTTTTTTATATATGAGGCGGTAACCTATAATAACTTTTAAATACCGAAATATTCTTTTCATAATAATCTAATAAATATCGGTCGGATTTAATTTATACCGATTAATTACTAATACTATATATACTATATTAAGGCGAGTACCTAGTATAGTATATTTATATAAGGGATTTTACTACGGGTTATTACTTAAAGCGGAATACCGCGGGAGTAATATAATTATTCTTTATTTTATAAAACTTGGTAGAAGTATCTATAATAATAAATTATAATTTATACTTTTATATATCGAATTTTTTTAGGACCTATTTGACGTACTTAGTTTAACTAAGTCGTAGGGTTCCTATTAGGGTGGTCGCGTAGAATAATTATCTCTAAATAAAAAGTATATAGGCCGAGGTCTTTTATCTAAAAGCGATTATTTAATTTTAATTTAATAAAATTAATATCGGCGATTTTTAGGCCGATAATAAAAAGATTATTTATATAAATAACAATAATAATATTTATCCTAAGGTTAATAAAGATACTAAAGTCGGTATTAATTAATTCGAAATTCAGAGAGCGAAGGAACTTAATCAAGATTTTATATTATACCTTAAGGTATTATTTTAGCCTATATAAAACTCTTTTAAAATTATAAACTAGTAAAATTAGGCTCGCTCGTATAGGTTATTTTATATAGAGTTCTTCCTTAATACCCTTATATAGAAAAGCGGTTTTAACGCCTATTTATTTAATATCCTAATTATAGGTAGTTACTAGAGTAAAGATAATCTTATAATTTATTAATTTAACTACCGATATAAAGGCTTTATAATTATCGAGATCTTTATATTATTTAAAACCCTATACTATTTAATATACTTTATATTATAGAATCTCCTTTACTTTTAGGCCCCGTTTAAGAGTAAATATTTATTTACTAGTAAAGATTTTCCTAATAACTAAAGTAGGAGGTTAACTAGCGATTATATGTTATTTTAGAAAAACGATTTTAGTTTATCTTCTATTACTAGTTATTATTCGGCTTTATAATTACTCTAAATAACCTCGTCGTAGGTTTTAAGTCTATAGAGTTTATTATTAATAACCTAAAAAAAATACGAATAAACTAAATAAATCTAGCGATAACGACTTTAAATATTCTAATAAATCGAGATTAGGGTAATCCCTAATAACCCTATTAATTAATTCGATTTACGTAGTTATAGTTAGGGAGTTACCGGCTAGTATATTACTAAAAGAGGGAGTATTAGAAAGAGTACTAGAAAGAATAGAAGATAACGGGGTACTAAAGGTACTAGAAAAAAACGAATTTAGTATAAACGCCTCATTATACTAAATAATATTAATAATAATAAATTCGTTTTATTTCTCCCCTAGAGCCATATATTATTAGCGCTTAATAAAGGGATTAAGAGTTAATAAATTACTATTCTAATTAAAGATTTATTAAGGGCGCTTTTCTTAAATATAATTAAAATTTAAGCGGATTATTTTCTATATTATTAAGTTTTATAACCGGAAGATATACTTCCTCTTATATCCTATAAGAAAGTACTATATACTTTTATCGAGAAATTTCTTCTATTTTTAATTTATAGCCTAGGCTACTAAACGGATAATATATAAATAAAAGAGGTTAATACGTAGACCTAAAAATACCTTAATCGGCGAAAAAGATAACTTAATAACGGGTTTATAGGCGATAAGATAAACGACTATTTAAACGAGCTTAATATCGGTAATCTTAAAAGTAAATATTAGTATACTTTAAGCGCTATCAACCCTATTAAAAAACCGTCTACGGGCTTATACTAAAACTCTATATTAAATACCGACCCGAGATTTAGTAGGATTAGTAAATCGGGGGTCTAGGTAGGGTCCTATTAATAAATAGTACTTATTATTAGGATATTTATATTAGTAACTCGATAAATCGTTAGTAAATTAAATATTAGATAAATGGGCCCATTATATACCCTATAGTATACGTAATTATATACGTAATAGTATAGGCTATAGTATAGGCTATAGTAAACCCCATAATATACGTAATAACGTGCGCAACTTGCGTATAATATTGAATGGTATACGAATGGCATGCGTAAAGGTATTTTGAATAGTATATAATATACGCCCCCCGTAGTAGCCCCTAAAACATTAGACGAAAGCCCCCTATATTATACGCTATGGTATACGCTAAGGTATACGATATAATATACGATATTAATATACGCGTTCTCCCTAGATATATTTACGTAACACCCCCGCGAGAACTTTGGCTAAAACTTATTATTCCGGGCCCGGTGAGGCGCTAGCGTTAATAGTCGTCGCTAAGGGTCGCTACCGTTAATAACGACGATTATAAAACTTTATTTATTTTAACCTTATAATAGGGCTAAGCTATTATTAGTATATTAATAATATATATATATTACTAAAGTTACTAATCTTATTAAACCTACCCGGACCCCTGATTATTAATCTCATTAATAGGATACTAGTAGTTTTATCCGTAAATTAGGGCTACTAATAATATCCTATTAATAATTTTTCTAAATAAATATTATTAATAGAATACTACCAGCCCTATCCGCGCGGGCGATAACTCAGGTTTTAGTAGGAGTTTTTGAGATTTACCGATAAAGTTATAGACTACGTAGAAGGCCGGAGTTAATAAATAAAGGATAAAGTCTAGTTATTATAATATAATTAAAATACTCCGATTTACCGTTTTATTAGGGATTTTAAAATATTATAAGTTTATATATAATCTCTTTATCTTTTAGGTGACTTTAAAATTATTTAAAAATATATTTATTATTATTATCGATGTATAAACGATAGATCTTCCGGTCGTTATATTTATACTTAGTTTTAAATTATTTAAATAACCCGAATATTTAGCTTTTAAACGCTAGGGAGTTAATTTCGGCGTATTTAATCTAATTATATCTTTAAATTACGAAATACTTATAGCCCCTAAACTCGATAAGGGTTAACGGGCTAATTAAATTATTATAAATAAAATCTAATAAAAACTTTCCCGGTTAATATTCGCTTTTACGAGGTTATGATTTAAAGTATTAGAAATACCAAGCTTATTTAGCCCTACTATAAAATCTTATAGTAATAGTTATTTATATATAATCACCTATTAAGTTATATCTATATAAAAACGAGGACGGGAAATAAGCCTATTTATACGGGGGGTAATTACCTATACCCGGAATATTAAAAGAGTACCTCTTAAGGTTATTCAAGCGCGTACCGGGGTTACTATTACCTTAATCTCGAATAATACGCACTATTTAGTTAAATAGGCTAAAATCCATAACGATAGCTCTATTTATAGTTATAATTTAATAAATAGGACGCGATCCGGCCGGCCCTCATTATTATATTAAGAAGAAATCGACCGGATAACGTAGCTAGCTATATCTAGCTATATATACCTCCGGAAAATATAAGTAGCGGTAGCTCGTGAGGTAGGCGTTAAAGTATCACGAAATACGATAAAAAAGGCCTTTTAGGAGACGGGATTAGGTAGATATTCTTTATATTCGAAACCTAATCTAACGCTAGAAATACGGGAGAAACGCTGCCGCTAGTACCTAGATTATATATACTAGGGATTTATTTTAGGCTGGGATTTAATTATCTATATTAACGAGACCTTAATTAAATTAGGCGAGAACCAGGGCCTAATACGTATTACCCGGCTTAAGAGTAAAGAGTAAAATCCGGCCTACCTAAAGAAATCGTTTTCTACCTATACTATATTTATATTTTAGGGAGTAATTACCTGGAATTAGAAGGGCCTATATTATATCTACTAACCGGAAGAGCTAAAGTTAAGAAAAGCGTCTATTCTCTAGCTAGCAGCTACGGATATACTACGAAAATAAGCGGAAAAGACAGTATATATAGAGAGAGTCACAACTCTTCTCGGCGAGAGGGCTATATATAGCCGGGTTTTATCCTACCTTGGATATTTTAACTTTCCGCCCTATAGACACTCAAAACGGGGTGGAATTAACTGGTACCGGTACTAAAAATATATCCTAGAACTACTACTACTACCGGCGTACTACTGGTTCGCTACGTTATACCTTAACCGGCTAGTATACCTTATATAAGACGGCGCTAGTAACTATATTTTATATAATAATAGAAACTACTATTTATTAAATACTACGTTAATCTTTTAGACTAGCTGGGTAATAGCCTAGATCTAAACCCTATCGAGTATATCTAGAACTTTATAAAAGACCGCGTAGTAACGCGCCGGCCGTTTATTAAAGGGAAGAAAGCGTTAGGAATAGCGTAGTTAAAAGAATAAGAAAATCTTAATATAGAAAACGATATTAACCCGTTTATTAATAACTAGTAGCGTCGCTATAACTAGGTTTTAGACTATAACGGTAGAAATAATTTCTATAGATAATAAACCGGGATTATAATATAATTACCTTACCGAAGCTACGCAAGCGTAAGACGGCGAATTATAATATTAATAACTCTTTATCTAGAGACTATAACAGCTTGAGAGTATATTTGAATTAATTTTATCTCGATTACTTAACGAGATAAATAGCCGGTTTTATATAGTAGTATCGGACATAATTTTTTGAGTTAAATAGATATCCGCGATTCTTACTCCCTTAACTATTAGTTTAAATAAGTACATTTTAACTATCTACTTTATATAGTATAGCTTTAAATAATATTATAATAAACTCTCTTTTAATATTATTTTCACTCTCTAGTAATAGATAGTTATTATAGCCTTAACGGAGTTTAGAATCTATTTCGCCTATCTCGTACGATATAGTTTATTTTATATAATATAACTACTCTACTATTACGAACTATATTTATTATAATTAATATACTAGTAGAAAGCTTAAAGCGTAGGAGTAAAGTAAAATAAAATAAAATAGGGGGCTGCGTAGCGCTGAAGTATAAATTTATTAAGATAAGGAATATTAATAAAAGACCGTATTACGTAGCCGTATTATACCCGTTAACTTAGGGAATATTATAGAGAGAGTTATAAAGAGAAATAATATATATTTATAAAATTAACCTTTTATTATAAGAGCTACCTTAATCTTTAGTCCTAGATACTCTACTATTTATAGCTCCGCCTCTTATTATAGAGCCTAATATATATAATAGGGTATAAATAATAGAGGCTATAGTAAAGCAATTCTAGTCTTATTTTTAAAGGGATGTTTTTTATTTAAAATAAGGAGTTTTTTTTAAAACAGCCGTATTCCTTTTAAGGGAGTAATTTTTATTTAATCAAGAAATATATTCTAGAAGAGGATTCATTCGATTAATACTTACCTTAATTATTTACCGAATCTCTAGTATTAAAAGATGAAATAATATTTAGTTATACGTAACTAGGAGCCTAGTCGGCCGTACTACTAAATTATTAACTAGATTATCTAATAGACGCTCGATAAAAAGAGGGATAACTAATATCTAAAAAGGTATTTAATAAAATAAATATTTATCTTTAGCTCCTAGGAGAAGGGTAGGCCAAAAATCATTAATATAATAAGTGAAATATATAATAGAGAGACTAACCTTACTAGAAATAATTCGACGCAGGCTACTCTATCTTATTTCTACTACTTTATATTAGTAGTGGCTCATAATTATAAATATTATAACTATGTATTTATCTTTTATATTTAACTAACCTCTAATAATCTAGTTTCTTCGTATCTAGTTATCTATTAAATATATATATCCCCCTATTCTAAATCTATCTATTTTATACCTCTCGTCCTTACGTAGGAACTATAGGATTTCGAAGAGTTATAATCGCTAATATAATATTATTATTTAGTAGTTAAAGAGGAGTAGTACCCCTAGTATACTTAATAAGACTAGACTTAAAGAGGGTACTTAAAGAGCCTATATTTATAAAGTCTAATAGCGTAAGGCGTTAATACTAGATAGTATATATAACTTTTGGGTATTTATTCTATATAGTAGTCTTAATTATTAGATAATTACCTTTACTAGTTTCGCCGGATCTAGAGGATTAATAGTATTTACTTTTTAATTTCTATAGTCCGCTAGCTAGTTAAGCTCAGACTATATATATTAATATAAATTTTATAAAGTAACTTTTTCCAGATTTATTTTTTCGGTTATAGGTTACTATTTTACGATACCCAAATTTAATAGAGCTAAAGGAGCTTTCCTTTAATATCTTAATTTAATATAATTATATATCCCTCGTTATATATACTTAATTATTATTAATAAAGGTATCGCGGAAGGCTTAAGATAAAAGCTAGTAGGTTTATATATCCGGTATAAAACGGTTTTCTCGCTTAATAGTTATGATTTCTAGTAATAATATAATAGTATAATTATATATAAAGTACTCTAGTTTATTTATGATACTAGGATATCGGGTAGATATTAAGGAGATAGAAGAATAGTTTATATTTTAGTATTAAGGCTCTACGCAATTAAAGTTAAAGCTCTACGACGGCTCCCGCGGAGTCTTAATTTAGTATTTAATAGAGCCTTAAAATATCGCTTATATGGAATAATTTTAATACATAATTTAATACCTACGATAGTTACAGCTAAATAGAGAAAGTATACGAAATCTAATATAATATTAAAGTATACTACGGTTAAGTTATATAAACTAGATATTATACTCTTAATATAATAGTAGAATTAGCCCTTCTCGCTTTAATATCTTCCTATTATCCTCTTAAGACACCCGATTAACGGGTAAGATAAAGTATTTCTTATAATTAATCTAAGATAGGCCGATAATCCTTTCTATATCTAATATCTAAAATAAGGGTATTTATAGAATATTATCGAGTTTACGCTCTTTAAAGCCTTTAATAAAAGTAATACGAGCGAATAATCTCGGTTTCCCCTTTATAAATTTATATAGAAAGATACCGTTAAAACGAGCTAGCTAGGTATTACTAGTATTATTATAAAATAACTAGATATCGTTAGATTTTAAACCGATAAAATTACTTATCTTAAAAATAATCTAATACTCTAAGAACCTATAATATAGATATATTAATATAACTTACGGCTTTAGTTTAGGTATAAATTATAGAAGATTTAATTTAAAAAAATTATAAACCGAAAAAATATAAACTAAAAAAACCTAGAGTGAAAAAGTATGAATTAAAATAAGTACGAATTAAGAAAAGTATAAATTATAAAAAATATGAAATTTAAAACTCTTAGAGTAATTAACGAATTAGAAAAGTCTTATTTAATAAAGTTATTATAGTACTATAGGAAGTTTGAAATTTGTTTATAAGTAAACGCTAGTTTCTAATACTACTATATACCTCGATTACGAAGGAGGGTTATACTCGGTTAATTATAATTATTCTTATATACCTCTTAAAGTATTATATAGAAGGGATTATTAAAGGTTAATCGGCTTGGTTTTAAAGGTTATTATAACTCCTTACGTACGTAAAAGCGATCGAGGTATAATAGGCCGACCGGAGATTTATGGGCCTAGTTACTAGGTACTATAAACCGCGAATTATTCTATTTATCTTCTACGTCCTACTTTTTAGAGTATAGTAGTAGTATATTAAGTAGCGCTGGATATTTCTTATTAATTTCGAGTATTATTTATAAAGTATAAGGCTCTATATAGAGGAAAGCCCTAGCGAGGATAGATTTAATAATTTAATATATAGCCTCTTTAGTTATAAGTACCTTAGTAATATCGCGATAATTAGTATATAGTATATTAGCTTTAAATCGTCTTATTGAAATATAAGAGTATAGGACTACTTAGTAAATACTTAGTAAATAGATACTTGGCAATACTTAGTATTAGGGTCTTATACGTATATTCGCTTTTATCCTTCATAAATAATTAATTAAGAAGTGTTTCTACTTATTATAGTTTAATAGGTTATAAGCCCGGCCTTTATATATATATCCGCTACGTACTCCTTATTCTATCATAAATAATGGTAGTAATATAGTATAGTTACGTTATAACTACGCTTTTATAGCGCGTACTAAATTACGCCTATATAGGATTTCTCTTTTAGACGGTAAAATTAAGGTTTAGTACCTAGAATATCGTTCTACCGGCCCCGTCCTACTAGGAAATAACTACTACGTATATACTAAGAAGTAGTTAGAACGCGTTAGAATAAAGTTAATAATTTATAAAGAGCTCGTATACCGCTAGAAATTGGCTAATAAGCGAAGTGCGTTATTAGAAAGTAATTAATTACTATACTAAGGAGTGGCTAATCGCCGTAATCGGCTAATATTAACGTACTTTATATATATTTAAATAAATACCTTAAGGGTAGCTATATATAATAACTATTTATTATTATTAATACCTCTATATAATTTATTATAATCGTTACTAGCGTATTATAACTTTAAGTTTATAAGGTCTTTTTAAAGTCTAGAATAATTATAACTAATTATCGTTATAACTTATTTACCGCTTTAAAAAATAAGCGTTAATAGTATTAGTAGTTAAGAATAGACTTATAACTTCGTAGTCGGGGGGAAAAATATTATAAACTATAATTATAGGTTATAGCTATAACTATAACTCTTATTATTAAAATAACTATTAAAGTTATTTACTTTTATTCTTTTATATAAAATAATAGCGAGTTAAATTCTAAATATACTATTCTTTAAGCTTTTAGCCTCGTTATTTAAAACGATTATAATAATAACGATTATTAAAACGAAAATAAAATCTAGAGTAACTTAAGGCCAAACCTCCTTATTTAATTACTAAATAGTAATATACTCTTTAAAGACTCTAGCTCCACACCTTTCTATTAAAATTGTAGAAGAATACTTGATTATTCTATGGAACTATGGGAATGCGCAAGACTATATACTATAGAGGATCTGTATACAGATCCTAGATTACGTGACTGCGTCATGTAATATACTAAGCCTTAGTATATTTCAATACTCCCACTCGAACGCTATTATTATAGAAAAGTGAACGCCGGGTAGCTATAGTGAGTAGCTCATATAATAAAAATCCCGTCTACTCATATAAAATATTCCTGATTTTAATAAAATACGGTTATTTGAAAATTTTATTTGACACATAATATATATATACCATTCATGAGTTAAAATATAGTCGTATAAACTGTATGGGCGAATACGATACCACGAGTAGATTATTATAGTTAAGCGGGATATGGATAAGTCCCGACGATAATATTATAAAAAACGTTATTATAGGGGGCAGCTATAGGCGCTAAGCGCCTATACGAATAAGATATTATAGCGTTTATTTACGAGTAATACGAGCGAATCTTTAGAGGCGCTAATTTTAAGAACCCTAAAATAAGGGCTTTAGGTACCTAAAGAATAACTAAATCAATAATATAAAGACTATAACGATATAGCTTTAGGGGTATATAGCCGTTATTATTATACTATAGGTTATCTACTCTATAGTATACTTAAATGAATACGAGTTAGGTTAGAAGTATGAACTATTTAAAGTATAATTAGTCGAAATCTTAACCTATATTAACCTTATAATTATAGATAATAAGGTATTTACCGTAGCCTTTAGGGTTAATAAAGATAGCGGTACCTTAATAATATTATATATTTATGGGCTAGGTACTAGTACCGACCCATAATTTAATCTAGGTAATAAAGAGAGTTAAATAATTAATAGCTCGGGGTACCTACCTACGGAGTTTATTATAATAATCCCGCCCTTTAAGATCTAGTAGGTCCTTAGACTAGTTAACTTTATTATCCCTTATAAGAAATAATAAAGGGCGAGGATATATATATATTAATATAAAGAATTATATATATATTAGGAATTCGGATAATTTAGTTATTAAGATATCGCTATAAAGTTTAGAAGGATCTAGGGCTATATTAAATATTAGTAAACTTAAAGTAATTATAACTTTTAATACCGATAGTTAAATTTTAAACTTTTATTATAATAATAATAAGGATTAAATATACGAAGGAGGTAGGATATTTAGAATTTTATACTATATATTAAATATAAAGTAGTAGCGATAAATAGGTAGTAATTAGGGATTTATTACTTAATTTTAATATAACTAAAATAAAAGTATAGCGGAAACGGGAGCTAGGCTAGGTACCTACTAATCTTAATAATATACCCGCGGTCTTAATGATATTCTAGTTATATTATAATAATTAGATAAACTCTTAGGGAGCCTTTAAGCCTAGGGTTTAATAAAATATATTAAATTTATCTTTATTTAAGGCCTTTATAAGGTCGTCGGCTATTTATTTATTAATCGGGATATATTTTAGGACGATTTAACCGTTAGCGATCTTTTCCCGAATAAAGTACTAATTAATATTAATATATTTAGTTTAGGTATGAAATTAGGGGTTCTTTATAAGGGTTATAATACCCTAATAATTATAGTAAATAACTATAATTTATATAGTAGTTTCGGATAACTAAATAAATAAATTCTATAACTAGATAATTTCCCTAGAAGCCTAAATCTACCTAATATATTTAGCCTTATAAGTCGATAACGCGACCGTAGGTTAATATTTTAAGTACTAGTTAATAGTACCGTTACTAGTATTAAATATATATCCCGAGGTAGAACAACGGGTATTATAATCGCTTACCTAGTTAATATTAATATATCTAGATACCTAATTTAGGGGTCCTTTATATATAAGGCGGTAGTTTATAATAACTTTTAAGTACTAAAAGATCCTTTTAATAATATTCTAATAAGTATTAATTAAATTTAATCTATACTAATTAACTATTAATATCGTGTATACTATATTAGGGCGAGTACCTAATATAGTATATATAAAGGATCCTACTACGGATTAATACTTAAGGCGGAATATTATAGGAGTAATATAACTATCCTTTACTTTATAAAGTTTAGTAGAGATATCTATAAAAGTAAATTATAACTTATACTCTTATATATCGAATCTTCTTAGGACCTATTTAATATACCTAGTTTAATTAAGCCGTAGGGTCCTATTAGGGCGGTCGCGTAAAATAATTATCCCTAAATAAAAAATATATAAGCCGAGGTCTTTTATCTAAAAACGATTATCTAATTTTAATTTAATAGAATTAATATCGGTGATTTTTAGGCCGATAATAAGAAGATCGTTTATATAAATAATAATAATAATATTTATCCTAGGGTTAATAGAGATACTAAAGTCGGTATTAATTAATTCGAAACCTAAAGAGCGAAGGAATTTAATAAAAATCTTAGATTATACTTTAAGGGATTATTTTAGCCTATATAAAACTCTTTTAAATTTATATACTAGTAAATTTAGGCTCGCTCCTATAAGTTATTCTATATAAAGTTCTTCCTTAATAACCCCGTATAAAAAAGTAGTTTTAATATTTATTTATTCAACGTCCTAGTTATAGGTAGTTATTAGGGTAAAGATAACTTTATAGTTTATCGGTTTAACTACTAATATAAAGATTTTATAATAATCGAGATCTTTATATTATTCGAAACCCCGTACTACCTAGTATATTTTATATTATAGGATCTCCCCTATTTTTAGGCCCCGTTTAAGAGTAAATATTTATTTATTAATAAAAGTTTTCCTCGTAGCTAGGAAGTTAACTAGCGATTATATATTATTTTAAATAAACGATTTCAGCTCCTCTTTTATTATTAATTATTATTCGGTTTTACGATTACCCCGAATAACCTCGTCGTAGGTCCTAGGCTTATAAGGCTTATTATTAATAACCTAAAAAAATAATATAAATAGGCTAAATAGATCTAGCGATAACGATTAATATTTTAATAAATCGAGATTAGGGTAATCCCTAATAACCTAATTAATAAATTCGATTTACGTAGTTATAATTAGGGAGTTACCGGCTAGTATATTACTAGAAGAGGGAGTACTAAAAAGAGTAGAAAATAACGGAGTACTAAAGATACTAGAAGAAGACGGATTTAATATAAACGCCTTATTATCCTAAATAATATTAATAATAATAGATTCGTTCTACTCCTCTTTTAGAATTATATATTATTAGCGCTTAATAAGAGGATTAAGAGCTAATAAATTATTATTCTAATTAAAAATATATCGAGGGCGCTTTTCTTAAATATAATAAAAACTTAAACGGATTATTTTCCTTATTATTAAATTTTATAGCCGGAAGATATAATTCCCCTTATATCCTATAAGAAAGTACCGTATACTTCTATTAAAAAGCTTCTTTTATTTCCGATTTATAGCCTAGGCTATTAAACCGATAGTATATAAATAAAAGAGGTCCGGGCGTAGGCCTAAAAATACTTTAATTAATAAAAGAAATAGCCTAATAACGGGTCTATAAACGATGAAATAAATAATTATTTAAACGAGTTTAAATTATAAATTATATAAGAGGCCGGAGTTAATAATTAGAGGATAAAGCCTAGTCATTATAATACGACTAAAATACTCCGATTCACCGTTTTATTAGGGATTTCTAGGTATTATAAACTTATATATAATCTCTTTATTTTTTAGGTAGCTTTAAAACTCCTTAGAAATATATTCGCTACTATTATTAATATATAAATAATAGATTTTCCGGTCGCTATATTTATATTTAGCCTTAAACTATTTAAATAACCCGAATATTTAGCTTTTAAATATTAATAGGTTAATTTCGGCGTATTTAATCTTATTATATCTTTAGGTTACGAAGTACCTATAGCCTCGGACCCGATAAGGATTAACGGGCTAACTAGGTTATTATAAATAAAATCTAATAAAGACTTTCCCGGTTAATATTCACTTTTATATAGGGCCGACTATTAGCGACCTATTATATAACTCTTATAGGTATAATCATTATTAAATTTATAAATAAAATCGACCCTTAAGGCGACTAAAAGTAATTTAATAATATTTTATTACCCTATATAACCCATATAAATATATTAATATTATTTCGTAAAGACGCGAGGAATATTATAAATATTTAGAGTTACTAGCGGTTATTATAAATTTAGAGCGAATAACCTATATATATAGTAGGTTATAAAAATAGCGCCTTAAATAAATATTTAGCCCTTTAATTTAAAGAGGTTAAATTTCGCTTTTATCTCTAGGAGGTAAGTTATAAATAATAAATTCGCCCTTATATTAAATATATATAGTATACCCGATATAAAAAGGGTACGCTTAGTATTATTAATATTATATTAGAGTTTAATAGTTCTAATATTATATAAAATAAATATATAATTTTTAATTCCTTTAACTTATAGGCCGGAATAAGACCGTATACCGATAAAATTATACTAGTTTATAACCGAGCTTCGGGTATATCCGCTATTAATAATATATAAATAAAAGATATTTATCTCTAAGGTAGTCGCTATTAGTATTAATATACCCCGAATAAAATAATTATCGGGCGGTTCTTTTAAATAGGCTAGGTTATTTATAGAGTAAATAGAATTATCCTTCTTTATTTTAAATAGTTTTCGTTTTTTATTAATTAAATAGGCCGCCTTTTTAACTTTTATCTTAAATTTATCGGGCTTTTATTCTAGATATAAGTATTAATATTTAATTTTAGGGTATTAATACTTCTTCCTTAATTCCTTATAAAAGCTATATATCTCGCGAGGCTTAATAGGTTTATTTTCTTTTTATCGAGGTTAACCTTTAATTATAATTATTATAACTAGAGTTTTTTATATAAATATTCGTTTTTCTTTATTTATAATAACTAGGGCTACCTCCTTAAAGGTATATATATTAATATTATAAAAGGTATAAGATTATATATATAATATTTAGAATATAGTATAAGGATCCTCTAGCCCCATAAAGTAAAGCTAGATTAAATATATTTAAAATAACTTAAATAATACCTTAAGATTAATAATTATAATATCCATTTACTAAAATTATTTAGTATAGTCGGTTATATCCTTAATAATACTACTACCTAAAAATATAATATATAATTAATATATTAACTCGGTATAAATATTAGAGCCTTTAGGCTTAAAGTTTTCTATAACCCGATCTAAGATTTTATTCAATTAAATTAAATCTTTAATATCTTAGCGGCCGGTATATCTAAGTCGGTTTCGGATAATTATATATATTTTTATATTAATTACGGAGTTTAGATTTTTCGGCCGGAGGTTATTAAGGATAAAGAAATCGGTAATACCCTCGAGTTATTTAAAGTACTACTTTAGAGTATCGAGGATTATAATCGACGTAAAAGAGAAACTACTAGTAGAAACCGACGGCGTTATTATATCTATTATAATAATAATATACCTAAGGATTTAGGGGACGATAACGTTAAGAATAAATCGGATAATAAAGATAAGAATAATAAGGACGAGGATATTATAAATATCCTAGGTCTAGTTCTAGCTCTAAGGCTAAAGAGTTTAATATTATTTAATAATTTAAATAACTTAATATTAATACCTAAATTAGAGTCTTCCGATAGAGGGTCTTCGGGGTTTTAATAATCGTTATCGAAAATAGTAGGATTAGCCCTAAAGTATTAAATAAAATAAGGAAAATATATATACGTAGAGCGACGATAGGCTTTAACGACTAGGTTAAAATAAAAGACTAAATAAAAACTAGACGAGTTAAGATAAATCTAGTATAATTTAAATATAGGACTTATTATCTTATTAATAACGGGATTTATAATTATTATATAGGTATCTATCCCTAAGGATAATAACTATTAATAACGAATAATTACGGGGAAATAGCGTGATTAATAGAGTTAAGACCTTAAATAACCGGTTTACTACTAGATATAAATCTTTTCTAAGTACTCCTAACGTAATTAATAGTATTAAGGCCCTAAATAATTTTTTTTCGGCTGAATATAAATATTTTCTAGGCGCTCCTAGCGTAATAATAATAATAAACCGTTAAGATCGATAGGATAAATAGAATCTATAAAGATCGATAGTAAATCTAGGAATTAAAGAGCTTTTAAGGCTCGAAAGGAGATTATTTATAAATAATCTTTAGAGGAGTCGGAGGTAACTTTATAAAATTAAGAGGTAGGAGCTAGTAGAGAGTACTATTAACGTTAGCGAGACTAATATATATACTACTTTAATAAAAATAGTACTTAAATAATTAATACTATCGTCGTAGATAATAGTAAGTCTTTATATAGTATTAATATTCTTCTTAAAAGTAGGCGTTATTCTAGGGGCTAGTTAGCGGGTATAATCCTAATTAGTTATAAAGATAATAAGCTATAATTTGGCCTATCCGTCCTAATTTCTTACTTAATTTTATACTATATACCCCGGCGACCGGTAACTATTATTTAATAAACTTACTTATTATTTGAAGGTTATAGTTTATATATTTTAGTATAGTAGTCGTTAAACTCCGTAGGAGTAAATTAAATTATAAACGTCGCTATTAATAGTACTATGGATAAATAGGTATACTGGTTAGATATAAAGTATCTATACCCTAGAACGGTCGCTATACGACCCGGGCTCATAACCTATTAAAATTATAGAAAAACACTTGATTATTCTATAGAACTATGGGAATACGTAAGACTATATACTATAGAGGATCTGTATATAGATCCTAGATTACGTAACTACGTCACGTAATATACTAACTAAACCTTAGTATATTTTAATACTTTCGGTAGATTAAATAAATAATCGACTACCTCTATAATAAAGTATATATATATAACGATAAAAGAGACGTTAATATAATATATATATATAATTATTAATCCGACTCCCTAGTTAATTTTCGTTATTTTAAATTAATATTAGAACCGTTTAATAATATTAAATTATTCGGCTTGATACCTAGGTTACTATTAATATATCGGTATTTATAAAGGTTATTTAGGTATTTCTTAAGGTCGAAACCTTAAATTTAATAAAAGACTTCGTTAAATAGAAATAGGATATATATAATAACTTTAATATAATAGATTTATAAAAATACCTCGAAGATTTATTTATTATAATTTTAGAACTAGACGTAGGTAAACCTAACTATAATATCGATACTATATATTAATAGTTTACCGATAATAAGATAATTTATAATATCCTCCGTTATATTGTCGCCCCTATAATCTACGCTAAAATTAAGAATAATAAGGTCGCTATTATAGCCTAGACGATTATTATAAACGAATTTAAACCTCATAACTCTAACTACCTATATAAAGTATTAATTAAGTTTAATTAATTTACCGCTAGTTAATATAATAGTCCTAGCGATTATACTAGTAAATTTTAAAAGGCCTATAACGAGCTCTATAATTCTAACTACTTTAAACTTAATAATAACTTTATAGTTTAGTAGTTCTACTGTAACCTTAACTCTAATTATTAGCGCTATTATAAAATATTCGTTAAAGACCACGATTTATTTAATACCGATAGTACTATTAAAACTACCCTAAATATAGCGATCTCTCGTTTCCGTAATATACTATATTTATAGGTTAATAGTATTAGTTATAACTAGTTAATATTTATTATATGTATTTTAATATTATAGCGTATCTAAGGACCTAATTAAGAAAGAATTATTCGATCGTACCTTTATTACGCTAACTTTATTAGGCGGGTATAGTATTATATTATTTATAATAAACCCTAATATAATAATCTTAGTTATAATAACTAGCGCGACCGTAGCCGGCGCGGTTAAGGTAGCCGTGGTAAAGACGACGGTAAAAGTAATAATAATACTAAAGATAAAAATAATAATAATAAAAGCTAAAATAATAAGAGTAAAAATAATAAATCTAATAAATTAAATAAGCGCTAGAGGTCTAATACCGAAGGTAATTCTAATTTAAGAAATATAAAACGCTACTACGCCCTTATAGGTATTATAATTAATATTTCTAAACTTTAGATTTTAGATACCGGTACTATTATTTATATTAACTATAATCGCTTTACTTTTATAGAGTATAATAAATTTTAGGGCGCCGATAGTATTAATAACTTTAAGGGCGGCCTAACGTTATATAATAATAACGTTATTCGGCTATTATATTTAAGCGATAAAGGCGTATAGTACCTTAAGGTTAATAACGTTATATATATTCCTAATAACGGTTTTAACTTTATTTCCTATATTAAACTTTAACGAGCTAGCTACCCCCTAGGCTTTAATTCTAAAGGGATCTCTATTAAATCTAAAGGAATTACCGTAGTTCTATAAGACTATAAACTCTATATTCTACGTATGAATTAATAGTAGTTAATATTAACTACTATTAACGCTTAAGCCTTAACTTAATAATACGAGAGACTCGGTTATTTAAAGAAAAATAACGTAGTGCGGCTATTTAAAATAATTAACGGTATCGATTTATTAAAAGTTAAGGGCGACAACGGCTACAAGATCTATAGCGTTATAAAGATATACGTTTATTCATATAAACGTAGCCTACGAAAGGGCCGTTTCGAATATAATATTATTTATAGTAATATTATTAATCTTAGGGCTTATAGCTTCGGCTTTATAATTACCTATATTAATAATAAATTTAAATATAACTACTATTATTTCATACCTAATAAAATAGGTATATTTAGTATCTTTCGTAGCTATAAATCCGCTAAATAATATAATAACTACTATATCTATTACCTTTATATTAATAAGGATCCTATATATACTAATAAGGCGTTCGCTAATTACTAGTATAAATATAGTATCGTCTAGAGCTACTTTATCCCTAGGAACCCCTAAATAAATAATATATTAAAATACGTTAATTAAGTTTTACTCTAGAAGGTACCTTATATACTTTATTAAATAAAAACGACCTTAATAAAATACTAATTCTAGAGTTTATCTCGATTATAAACTAGCTCCGAAATCGGTCTTTTATCGTTATAATAAATATTACGCCCTATAAAGACTCTACTAGAATACGTCCTAATTTATTATATTTACGTAATATTAGTTAAATCGGCCTATATTAGGACCGTTATATTATAGGTAAAAACTAGTAGAAATTTATTTAATATAATATTAAAGGCGCCCTCGTTAGGTATAAAAATAATTATTTTTATTAAATATTAATATTTACGGGTAAAATACTCCGCTTTATTTAGGTTTAATAAACCGAGGAGTACTATACTAGAAATAAATATACTACGATATAAATACCGCTAGTTAATAAGATCTTTAGAATAATTCCCCGTTAAAGGGGTAATATTATAATAAAATATAAAAATACCTTAGGTCTATATAAACCTCCTATTAATATAGAATTAAATATCGACGATTACGGGTATAGTAATAGTAGTTTTAAGTTTACTATAACCCCTTTATAACGACCTATTAAACACGTTATCTCGCTACGGTTATTAAGATTAAAATTTAATATACCTAGCCCTAGCCTATAGGCGCTATAACCGCTACTAACTATAAAACGATATATTATTATAAATAATAATACTAGAATCCTCGAGCTTTAATTTAATAAATAATATAAATCTAGCCTAATATTCCCCCGCCTCCGCCTCGCCCGTAATATTAATAAGGGTATTTAATAGGTATTTAAAACTACGCGAACCTACCCTCTTTTTTAACCTAATAGTACTATTAACTAAAGTATTATTATATAAATTATACGAGCCTAAAATATATAAGGAAGCTATAATTAATACCCTAAATAAAATATACTAATAACTTAATATAGAGGCCGAAATTAATTTACTCTTAATTAATAGTACCTAGATACTAGCTAACCTACCCTATAATCGAAAAATCCTTCGCGGTAAATAGGTTTATAAGTTTAAACGTAGCGTTATTAGCGAGGTAACTCGTTATAAAGCCCGTTAAATTATATATAACTTTAAATAATACTAAGGAATTAATTTTAATAAAACGTTTACCTTTATAGTTAAGCCTATAAACTATAAAGTACTATTCGTTATTATTACGGCGTTCGACCTGGAGCTCGAATAAATAAACGTATAAACTACGTTTCTTTATAGCGAGATCGATAACGATAAGATCTACGTCGAATAACCTACCGGTTTTAATAATAGTTTAGGCTATATATATTTACTAAAATATACTCTATATAGGCTTAATTAATCCCCTTAGAAATAATATACTGTTTTTACTATCTTTCTCGCTAAGCTAGGTTTTATACCCTTAAGCGCGGACTTTAATATCTTCTTCAATTATAATACCTAGCTAATTATTACCCTATACATCGATATTATATTAATTATTAATACTAGAAAGGTTATTATTATTTAGTTTAAATAATAACTAAACGATAAATATAAAATAACTAATCTCGGGTTTATTATTTATTATTTAGGCCTTAAAATCGCGCGCGATCGCTTTAATTATATATTATCCTTTAATTAGGAGGCTTACCTAAAAAGGGTATTTAAAGATTATAATATATAGAATACTAAAGCTAAGGCTATAAAAGTTCTAATAAACTTAATAATTAGGTTTATTTCTACGGATAAAAATTATTAAACTAAACCTACCTCTTTAACTATATATTAATTAATGATCGGATTATTTATATATATAATAATAAGTATACGACCTAATATCGCTTTCGCGGTATTAATAATAAGCCGTTATATTTCTAACCCCGATAAGATTTATTAGATTTATTAGGTCGTAATTAAATATATATTCCGTTACCTACGCGGTATATTATATTTAAAGTTTATATTCTAGGGTTAACTCGCCCTATTAGAGGGCTATATTAATACTAATTAGGCTAGTGATTATAATACGCGACGTTCTACCTCTAGTTATACGTTTAATCTCGGTAGTATAATTATTAACTAGTAATTTAAGCGTTAATTAATTATTATACTATTATTTTATAAAGCCGAATATACTAGTTAAATATAAAGTATTAAGGAAGTTATCTAGCTTAAACGGCTATTAAAATAATTAATATTTATTACCCTTATACTTTATACTAGAGGGAAATCTAAAGACTATATACTAATACTACTCGTTAATATACTATATATATTTATTACCTTTTCAGCGATACCTATATATTTCGCGCTTATTATAGTTATTTTTTATAATAATTAGAGTATTATAGCCCTAGCTAAGAACCCTCAAGATTACGGTCGTACTAAATATATTAACCTATAATACTACTTCTAATATAAAAAGATTATATTAAGCGAAATTAAGTTCCTTAATAGGTTTATTAAAACTCTTTTTAAAATTAAATTCGATATCTTTCGGGTTATTTTAGGTCTTTAATAGTTTATATAGGAGTTTATTAATATTTTTATAAAAGAATTTTTAAGTCTTTATATATTAAAATTACGACTCTAAGGGCGTACCCGAAGAGCTATATTTAAAGTTTAGTATATATTTAGCGCCTTCCCCGTAAATCAAAAATTAATATATAATTTAATATTAACTAAAAATTATTTTATAGATTATCGTTAAATTTTTAAGGTCTTATCTAAGCGCTTTATAAAGTATACTCTCTAAATTTTAGTTAAATCGCGTTCTTATATATAACGGTATATCCTAACTCGCTCTAGGTATTTTTAGGTTATATACGACGACGATAAAATCGCCTTATAATTTATCGTTTTTATTTAGCCCTCCTATAACTCTTATTAATAAATATATATATCGCTAGAATATCCCCTAAATGTCCGTTATAGTTATATATCGTTATACCCGTAGTATTTAACGCGGTCCCCGTAGTATCTTAGGCGGTTTTTATACCTTTAGTAGTCGCTTCCCTATAGAACCCTATAATATCCGATTATTTCTAATAATTTTCTCGTGGTATTTATATCGCTTATTAATATTCCGACCTAGTTACTACCTAAATTTGGCGTGTAAAGGTTAACTATTAAATAAAAAATTTAAAATACCGTTTTTTATTAAAAAACGGAATTTTGCCCCCTTAGCCTCTACGGGCGTAGTTTAGCCTTATAGCTTAGCCCCTACGGGTATAGTTTAACCCTATAACTTAACCTCTATTAATTATAATTTAGCCCTATAGTTTAGCCTCTACTAATTATAGTTTTAGTCTTTATAACTCATTATAACGACCCTAAAATAGGGGGAATACGGGGCTATTTTAGAGACTTCTTAATAAAGGATTTCGTTCGAGTAGGAGTATTAAAATATAGGAATATAAAACTACTTAGTAATTATTTAGTAAATAGATATTTAATAATATTTAGTATCAAGGTCTTATACGTATATTCGCTCTTATCCTTTATAGATAATGAATCAAGAAGTGTTTCTACCTACTATAATTCAACACGTCTAGTATAAAAATTAATAATCAAAAATATACAAAATCTTAAATAAAGTTTAAACCTATATTTATCTTTATTTATAAACGTAACTAGGTTATTTAGCGTAATATATTTAAAAGCGACGTCCTCGAAATATAATCCTATATCTATATTCGGCCGACTTATAAAGCTACGATATATATACGCCTTTTTTAAAATCTCTTTTTTCTATATATCTTAAAAGTTTCTTTGAGAGTATTATACTCGCTTCTTTCTAGTCGTTATAGTTTATTATATTCGTAGCCTGTGTTAGTCTCTAAAACTTCGTCTTTATTAATTAAGGCCGTACGCGACGAGAATAGAATTTCGCCTTTTTTAAAATTTGATAATAATACTAGTACTATATATTAAAATAGTCTCTGAAATACTTTCCGTGCCTTAATAATAGAGATATATAATTAATCTCTTTAGTCTAATATTATACCTAGGGAGAGTATTATTATATTTAATTAAGTTATTAATATATAGTAGTAGACTATATAATTAATAGTACGAAGTTTATAGGCGGGTACTATCGTCTTTTTAATAACCTTAATAAATAATAGCTGAACCTATTTACTTTATAACTAGATACGGAGTAAAATAGGAGTAATAATTAATAATCGGGTAGATTCCTATATATAATAACTTTAGAGATATTTAGTCGGTAATTATAGTCTTCCCTAGTTAAGCGGAAACGGGAAAAATCGAAGCTCCGTTATATATATAAATCTATCTTCGTTAGTTAGAATAGTATCGACTAAATAATATTATATTTACTTTATAATATTAGCGAATTTAGAGTACGCTATATCGGTTAGGCGAGATCTAATAATATTTAATATAAATAAGATATTAATTAAAGGTGTCTATTCTACCGCTATACCTAATCATCTATAAAAGTGTAGGGTAGGCTCTGAGCGCTATAAGCGCTCGTAAGCCGGTTGAGCTGGTTTGAGCGGGGTAATACTATATCTTGACTCTAGAGCGATATGAGCGCCCCTGAGAATCTAACGCGCTCCTGAGAATATTTTTGGCTCGTGAGAATGCCTAAATTTAGAATGCGCCACCAACATGGCCCCCATGCATGGCCCCACTTATGGCTATGGCCCTATTCCATTCATGGCCATGGCGCATTCCATTCATGGCCATGGCGC
>JAABUW010000748.1_pt1 | contig 60350 bp, 60 predicted proteins | sample 5560081 | NCBI WGS metagenome assembly JAABUW01 (sample SAMN10711882, study PRJNA513363) | rock metagenome | isolation source: Antarctica rocks | place: Antarctica: Victoria Land, Knobhead sud | reverse complement strand
ATCAACACATTCATCATAATAGTGATATAATCAACACATTCATCATAAAAGTGATACTATTAACACAGTTTGTTCAATCATCATCTCTTGTTGACATTGTACTTCACTTTGCTTTCACTCTACTCAATTATTATTATCTTCTACTCAATTATTGCAATTTTCTACTCAATTATTGCAACTTTTCAAATCGTGATTGAATAATTTACATCATATTCATGACGTGTTGCAAGCAGACAGATAATGCATTTAAATAATGCATTTCTTGTTGCGTATTGCTGACAGACTTGATTTAGAACGAAAGTTGAATGAAGATGCATCATATAATGATTTGAGAAAATCAACTTGTGATGATAAATATTCATTAAATTGAATTGAGAAAGAATCAAGACAAGATCATAAAATTGTGTCTGAAAGTAAGATCTTGCTTGAAAGCAAGATAAATAGAATTGAGAAAATAATGCAAACAGATAATGCATTAAGCAATCAACAGTTAATTTGTTGCGACAGATAAAGAGAAAATGAAAGTCAGAAATCATTGCTCTTCGAGAAATTCGTCGTTATCAGAAAGCTGCGAATTTGTTAATATCTAAGATCTCATTTGAAAGACTAGTATGAAAAATTCTTCAGAATGAGACTGATATGAATCAACTTAGTTCAAAAATGAGCGATGAGAACTACAAAATTTAAGCTTTGACTCTGCTTGCTCTTCAGAAGATCACAGAAGCATTTCTATGTGAATTTCTTGTCAGTAAATGCATTACTCATTTGCATTACTCTTGATGTTTTACAACACTTACTGATATCATGCTTTACATATGCAGATAGCAATCTTCTTGCTATTCATGTCAAGCGAGTAATCATTCAGCAGAGAAATTTGATACTCATGAAGACTTTGATGCGCAATCTTGAAATTCAGTTGAATTATGAATAGAAATAACATTCGTGATAACTTGATCAAATCAAGCTATTTAACATAGCAATACACTTTATAAACTGCATTATCTTTTTGCATTATCTCGTAAGTGTGTTATCATACTACATACATTAACAATGTAAAAGCAACTTTGAATGAAATGATATTGAACATTTAAACACTAATAGAACGTAAAACATTCTGCAAATCTGTCTTGAAAGAATCATCAGATTCATTAATCACGTTATCTTCATCTTCTTCTCTACGATAAATATTTCATGCTTTGATGATAGTCTTTTCAGAATTCAAGTTCATGATACAATTATAATACTTAAGAAGCATTATCTGTTCAACTGATTTTGAAGTCATTTGTGATTGATTTCATCAACAAACTCTTCTTGCAAGACTGAATGTTTATTCAATATCTATAAAGAATATTGAACATGAAAGAACATTCTTAGTCATTTGAGTCAATCTTGAATAGTTTGAGACGTTGTCTCTTCAATACTCTCATGTTGAAAACTTCTCAACAATAGCGTCAGTGCAAAGATATTGATCATCTTCACTAACAGATACAGAGCGACGTTGAGTTCTTTGAAGAAGAGTTCATGTAATTATCACAACAGACTATAGTATTGTTAACAAATAATTAATTGCATTATCATATTGCATTATCTGATCAACATCACTAGTCACTTGCGCTCTGACTTCTGCAATTGTAATTCTCTCTTCATAATAATGATGAAAATAGTTCTTGAACTCTTTTCTGTACTTGTCGTAATAAAAATGAGAATTGTTCTCATTTGTTGAGATCGTGCCTAGATCATTCAATCAAAGAGACTCAAGACTGATATGTATGTATTGCTTTTTAAAGATAACTATAACAAGACATTAAGAATACAGAAGAGAAAGAGTGCAAGCTCTTCTATAAATAATGACTTGAGACTGCGTTAGACTCGATACAGATGTGATGTAATATGTCAGATGTGTTTGTTTAAAAGAATAATGAAAGAGATGAATGAAGAAAGTGCTAAACAACAAGAAAAAGTGCTGAGAATGACTTGAAGAGTTCAACAGAAGTGCGCTAGATTCAAACTAGACATAGCATCATGACTTACTTTAATCAAATTGATTAGAGTTAGATCTGAACTCTGATTGATTCAGATATGTTCATAACATTACTTTTCTCTTCAAACATTCATGTTTGCATGAATAGAAAAGAAATAAAAGCAAAAAAAATTCATCGTGTTTTCAATTTAGTGCAACTTATTCGAGTATAGCTTGTGAAATTCATTCAGAACTTTCTTCGAGTTATCAAATTTCTCTTTATCAACATAGTATCATTCATCATCATGATTTATCTCAATTCATTTGACCTTGTATTGTAGTCTTTCTTTATATCGTCTGAAGTTCAATATATCATCTACTTTTCAGTGCTTTTCATTCTCTTCAATGATCATTGATCTAGAAAGTTCAGAGTGTTGTTTTGATAGAAAGTCGTTTGATGAAGATCGTAAACACTTTGAGCTGAACACTGAATGTATATGCTTCATGCTTCTAGATAGCTGAAGACGATAGAAGATCTCAACTTTGACTGTGATTGAATAGAGATCGAGCTGCTTGTCTTTCAAATCTTTGCATGATCTAGTGATTTTGATGTTTTCGAAGACTAATCAAACTTGATCATCTACTTCATAAATGACGTCTCGTTTATGCTTGTTCATCTGAGCTTCAGTGATTTGCTTGATCTTTTTCAATTGTTGATGATTGAAGATAAGAAGCTCGCTCATTCAAGTGACAATGTCATCGATCTTTCTAGCTTCAATACGTTGACAAGTTGTTTCATAATCAGTTGTATCTGAATCGAAACTCATTCAAGAGTGAAAGTCTTTATTGAAGTAGAAAGAAATCATCGAGATAGTTGAGAATGTATTGAAATTATCACTGAATTTCATCATTGAAAGTCATTTAGCTCAGTCATTCTGCATGTAATTGCAGTAGATTTGAAGTTCGCGTTCAACATCTTGATTAGCTCGTTTCAACTGATTGTCGATCTCTGAATGATAAACTGTTGATAGATTGACTTTGATCTTCAGTCGTTTACAAAGACTTTGTCACATGATCGATATGAACTGAGAGTCTCTATTCGAAACGATAGAACTGAGTAGATCATGAAGTTGATAGACGTTTCATAGCATGATTCATACTGTTTCTTCAATTGAGATGTCATTGTCTTCTCAATGACAGAGAACATAGTGACGTTCTTTGAAAAGACGACATATGATCATGCAAATGACGTTATAGTTTTTCGATAGAGATAGCTCAGTGATGAAGTTCATAGCTATATCTTGTCAACGCTGCTGAGAAATTGATAGAGGCTGAAGCAAATCATTTGTACTCTCTTGAGATGCTTTGCTTCGCTGATAAACATGACAGTTTCGAATGTATTGTTGAATAGTTGCTCGATGATCTGATCAATAGTAGAAGCGTTGAACTAGATCAATCATTCATCTAATGTCAGAGTGCAAGATTGATGATTGATCGTGAATCTCTTGAAGCAATTTTGTATGCATTTGTTTTGACACTCATAGTAGACTCTTTTTGAATAGAATGTTGTCAATGATTTGACAGTTCTTTAGCTTCGTGTCATGAAGCTTCAGTTCATCTTTGTTCATAACTTGTTGATACTCATTGCATAGTTCATTCTTCTGATTGACTAGACGTACGCGTTGATAGAGATTGATCTCATATTCAGGTTCAATTTCGAACTCAATTGATAAAACGTTTATTCAATTCGAGATCAGTATAATCTGAAAACAATCATCTATGTTTTTAGCTGATTCAGAACTATCGATCATCGACATTCTAGTTAAAGCATTGACTTTGATGTTTGTTTTGTCTGATCGAAAGATAATCTGAAAGTTAAACTTCAATAGAATATTCAGATAGTTCGCTTGTCATCGAGTCAGCTGTTTATTTTTCATAAAAATCTTCAAAGTCTGATGATCAGTAAACATCTGAATAGATAGCTCAGTATCTTCTAGTTCAAATCATCAATGTTTAAAGCATTGAATAATAGCTAGCAATTTCTTGTCATAAATGTGATAATTGCATTCAGCGAAAATCATGCTCTTGCTATAGAAGACTATCGAGTGAAGCACATTCTCGTCATTGTACTGAGATAGTATGTCGTTTTTTACATAGTTGAATGCATCGATTTTCAAAATAGCTTGATGTTTGACATCAAAATGACGTAGAACTGAGATCGAGCTGATCTGCTTCTTCAGATTGTCAAAGACTTTGACGCAGACTTTGTTTCAAACAAAAGATGTGTCTTTTCAAGTCAGCTGAATGAATGACTTGACTAGTTTCGAAAAGTTCTTGATGAAGCGTTGATAGAAATTGACGAAGTCAACAAAGTCTTGTATCTCTTTTAGATTAGTAGATGTAGCTCAATTTACTATAGCTTTCACTTTGATAAAGTTCATGCAAAGATCTTGTTTTGATACTATGATCTTTAAGAAGATTGTTTCTTCTACGTTGAATTCGCACTTTCAAATATCTATTTGCAGATCAGCATCTTGTAGATGATTTAGTATCATCTTGACATGTTATCTATGCTTCTTTTGAATCTTGCTGTATATGAGAATGTCGTTTAAATAAGCTTGACAGAAGTCATTTAGAAAGTTTCATAAAACATTGTTCATATATTGCTGAAACGAGGTCGAATCATTTGTTAATTCGAATGATAGAATCTTTGATTTGTACGCTTCTAGAGCGATAATAAAGATCGTATAGTTCTCACTATTGAGATGCATACAAAGTTTGTTGAAAGCGAAAATTATATTCAGTCGAGTCAGATGCTTGCAGTCAATGATTTTGTCAATCATCTCATCTATGAGCAATAGAGAGTAGCGATTTCTTTTGATAATGACATTGAGCTTTCAATAGTTGACGCAGAAGCGAAGATCATCATTGATCTTCAGAGCAAATAAAACGAGTGAGAAATATGAGATCTTGCTAGAAGTAATAAAATTCTTTGACAGATTTTCGTTCAGATATTCTTTGATCTTCTGAAGCTTGTAGAGTGACATTTGATAAGCTCAACATCTAGAAGAAGTGACATCGTTAGTGAGCTTTATTTTATGATCATATGAACGATGAGATGATAGCTTATTGACTTGAGCTTGATCAAACACGTCAAGAAAATTCTGATATTTCGAAGATAGCTTGACTTTGATGTTTTCTAGATTTTGAGCTGATGCATCAATGAAAGTGACGTCTAGAACGTTCAGTTTGCATTGAGTGTTGTAGACTATTTTTCTATCAATATCTTCGATCGACATAGCGAAAATCTCGATGCGATTCTTCTTTGATCATTTAATCAATGCATGAAAAGATGCAGCTCTCACACTGAACATAGAAAAGTTCTTTTTCGAAGCAGTAGAAGTGAGTTGTTGAAGCACTTTGAGAGCTGAACTGATAGAAGAATTTGATGATCGTGATCATTTTGAGTGTGAAGCTCTGACTGACATCGAAAAAACAAAAATGAAAGCTTTTAATTGATTCGAAAAAACGATAACATCATTTTGCATATCTAGTAATATTTCATTTTTGTTTATTCAGAACTTTTCTAATATGACGTCATGATGATTTATATCAGCTATTAACATTGAAACAGTCAATTTCTTATGACTTTCGACTGTGAGATTGAATAGAATTTTATGAGTAATGATCTTCTTTGTCAGCTTTTCGTCATATTCTCTTATTAACTTCTCTTTAGCTAGTCATATGAGTTGAATTTCGAGCTTCTGACATATTTGATCGACTAACTTTGTATGAATCAAGATGTAGATCGTCAAGTCACTATCTATCAGAGATTGTAGCTTGAAGAATTCGTCTTGCGAGAATAAAGTGACATCGACTAGAAATGACTTTTCGAAGTAGTTCTCTTCGATAGGTGAAATTTCGTCGATTAGATTGCACAAAGAAATGATCTTTATCTCTTCAATGACTCTGAAAGAGATGACTAGTTTTTTGAATCAGACTCTGAATCAAAGTTCAAAAAATGATCAAACTCGTCATTTAATGCGTTAATTCTGAAAGGTTTATTCAAGCACTCTTTAGAAGTATGATCAGACTTATGACATAAAAAGCAGTTTTTAATTAGTAAGTTATTTTCTTTGACGTTAGTCAAAACAGCGTCGCGTGATTTTAACTAGTCAGTCATTTTCATTTCTATGATTCTACGAGTAGCTTTGACTGATTCTTCAACGAAGATGATCTGTTTAGTTGTTTTAGCTTTGATCATTGCTTCTCTATTCTTGATCTCTTGAATAGCTCGTTGATCGTTATTCAATCAAATGAAATAGAAACGAATTTCTTTCAGAGTACTGAGTTGAATCAATTGAGTTACTTAAGCGAATCGAAGTCAAGAATTTATTTTATTCTTTAAATCAATGATCAGCTGTTTTTCTTGATAGTCTAGATAGAAGAATAGTCGTTGAAATTGAGTATAAAACTCGCTGAATTTCTTCTGTTCTTGAATCAAGTTGTAGTAGTTTCTACGAAAGTTGACTTCTTTATCTGAGTCATCAAACAACTGAGATAGCTCTTTCAAAAGCTCATTGACAATCTTGTGTGAGTTGAAACAGTCACGTTCGCGTCTTGACTGAGTGATCTCAGCTGCATCATCGAATAATCTGAAATGTACATAGCTCAGCTTGACTCGTTCACTTAAAAAGAGATCAACGTTGATTTTCAGTTTGTTCTGAACTTTTTCATATCAGTTCTCTCAGATAGAGTTCTTTTCATCAGTGAACAACGAAGAATCGAGTATTTTCTGAAATCTAGAACGCTCAGAGTAAATTGATGATGACGAGATAATCTTTCTAGCTTGTAGTCTAGCTTTCAGCTCTTTGCATCGTTTCTTCAAAGCTTTCATAGTCATAGAAGATGTTATGATTTCAGCGAATGAGTCATTATCTTCGACAATGAAGAATAAAGCTTCGAAACGCTCTTTGAAGAAGCGAGACATGATGAGAAAGAAAGAAGAGATTGAATTGAACGAGTGTTTTAAAAGAAAGAGATCGAGCGAAGAGCAATGCTCGACAATAGAAGATAAAGTCATTTTTGTTGTTTGATTTGAGAGTTGATTGATTCTCTTGATCGATTTGATTCTCTAGCAATCAACGAAGATTCTTTATCGCTGATTCTATTAATCGAGATGAACGATGTGTACTTAATGAGCTGTAAGTCATCTAGCAATTCAACCAGTCTCGCTATTGATTCTATAAACTCTCTAGTGTTGTTCTGTCTTTTGATTGCATCAATCATCAGACAAACGAATTTCTTTAGACTCGATCTGCCTGAATGAGTATATTGAACGAGTAATGAGTATCTGTATCGTATGATAAACGAGAATTCTTAATGTAATGTTGAGATCATGTCTAGATCATTCAATCAAAAAGACTCGAGACTGATATGTATGTATTGCTCTTTAGAAATAGCTATAACAAGACATTAAGAATACAGAAGAGAAAGAGTGCAAGCTCTTTTATAAATAATGACTTGAGACTGCGCTAGACTTGATACAGATGTGATGTAATATGTCAGATGTGTTTGTCTAAAAGAATGATGAAAGAGATGAATGAAGAAAGTGCTGAACAACGAAAAGAAGTGCTGAGAATGACTCGAAGAGTTCAACAAAGATGCGCTAGGTTCAAACTAGACATAGCGTCATGACTTGCTTTAATCAAATTGATTAGAGTTAGATCTGAACTCTGATTGATTCAGACATGTTCATAACATCATTTGCATTTCAATCTTGATACAAATTCAGCTTTTGAGTAGAATTTAAAATCATAGCGAGATTGTATATCAGTTCATCTTTGCTCTTCATCTTGAAATAGTACTTTGCAAGCTTGTTAAAAGTTAGTTCGTAAGCTCGAAGAACAAGTGCTTGTGAAGTACATGCATTATTGCATACTATTGTCTCAATAACATTGAAATGATTAAAAAGAGCATCAAACATTTGAAATTCTAAATATATGTCAACATTGATGATTCTAGATATGATCAGAGTTAGCTCGTAGAAAGAATTTAACATGTTGTCAACAAGCAATACTAGTAATCATTCATTCTTCTTTAATTGAATAGCTTGAATCTTTGCATTTGTCAAGAATGTCTCAACTCATGTATTAATCATGTTACGCAGTTGATATGCACGTCGAAGCATCAAATAAATAGAGTTTCAGCGAATGCAAATGTTTTGTATCAATTTTCAAAATCTTGTTGCTTGCAACTTTAAAAAGTGAAGCTTTTATTGAGAAGAACTGTTGATAGCAATAGTAATAGCGCGAATCTGTTTCATTGATTAGTAAATGCATTATCTTTTTGCATTATCATCTTGATAAATATCTTCTTGACAACAGTGCAAAGATCATTGCTTGTGATTACATTCTCAACTTGATCATCATTCAATGACATAACGAGATTGTTGTTCAAAGTCTCTGATTCAATAGCTCTGATAAATTCTTGAGTCATTAGATTAATGATATTAGTCATACAAGATATTGAGTTTTGTGCTCTATCTCATGAAATGTCACGTCGATTGAGCGTTCTTTCAAGCTTCTTCTTCAGAGTGTCATTGTTGCTTGCATTATTGATAACAACGTTGAAAAGCTTGTTCTTGATGTTGTATGTATTCAAAATCTTGAACAGCTCTTGCATCAAATGACAATCAGTATGCTCAACTTGAAGAGATGTAAATTCAATGAAATGTTCATGATATTGAAATGTAGCATTCATTCAATATATCAAAACTTTCAGATAAGCGACTTTTTAAGAATTAAATCATGCATTCAACGCAATAGAAATCTGTCGTGACTCTTTTAAATCTTGCTTTATCTTTGCTTGAATTTCATCATATTTCAAGAAAATCATGTTTGATAATTTAATGCAATGCACAAGAGTAATTTCTGAACGAAGCATTTGTAGTAACTGTCGAAAATGCTTGTTTTCAATGATTCAAAAAGACAAATTCAGTGCAACGAAGATTTGACATAATATCTTTTCTCAATTCTGTTGATTGAATTGAGATGATAAGTTGATATGACTTTTCTTCTATAAATACATCAACTTTGCATTATCTATTTGCATTATCATATTGAACTTACATGATCGAAAGATATCTTAAGCTGTGAAAGAGAGTTGAGTCGTTTTCGTTTCTGACAAGCATTTGACTTAAGATGCTTGATCATATTGAACGTACTAAATTCATCAATAGTCGTAGAATGATCTAGAATTTTAAGACAATTCTTGCATGAAATCTTAGAATATTCTTTCAACGTCAAGATCATTTGAATAAAGTTGTTTCAGATGTTGAATTGTTTATTCACTTCAATCTTCTTAGCTCAAAGTGAATTATCTATCTTTCTTTGAGTCTTGTTGATGACACTTTCGTCAACAAACATTTGTAGTCATCATTGTTGAAATTGAGCATTGATATCAGCACTTCACTCAACATACTGATTATTCTCTCTTAATATTAAAAGAGAAGTATTGTCAGAATCGTGTCTAGATAATACAATCAATGAAGATCAGAGTTGATAGTGCTTGATCTTTAAAGATAGCTATAACTGAATATTAAGAATACAGAAGAAGATTGATACAAAAGCTTTTATTTATGTAATGTTCAGAGACTGCGCTAGACTTGAAAGAAATGTGTTTGTAACATGAAAAGAAGATGATGTAGATGAACAAGATGTTGATGAAAGAAAAGAGTGTTGAGAAAGAAAAAGAGTGTTGAGTCATATCTATTAGAGATCAGCATAGAGCGAGTCATATGAGTGTAATGTAACGAGTATATAAATGCTAAGAAAGAAAAGTATCTAGAAGAGCAGAGTCGACTATCTATATGACTCAGGGAAACATAAGCTAATTCTGAATAGAGTTGACCTCGAAACAACTCTATAGTCTAGCGACGAGCGATCGACGATAGTCATCAACATAGCTATCAACGTAGATGCGTAGCTAGAATCATAACATTACTTCTCTTCTTCAACGATTCATGTTCGCATGAATGTATTTTCTTAGTCTTGTGTAGAATCGAAATGCCTATTGTAGCAGGCTCACTATGCGAGGTAGAAGTGTTATTGAAGCAGACTCACTAGTTGCACGTGAACGAGTCGACAGATCGATTCACTGATAGGTAGAATGATGAGAAGATAGATCATTGCATTGACGAAGTGTTATTGTAGCAGACTCACTAGTTGCACATGAACGAGTAGGCGAATCGGTTCACTGATGAGTAGAACGATGAGAGCGAATAGATCATCGCATTGACAGTGTCATTGAAGCAGACTCACTGATCGACTTGCTCATCGAAGAGATCGACTTTGAGCTCGTCATTGTAGCAGACTCACTAGTTGCACGTGAACGTATGATCAGATTCACTGATGAGTAGAACGATGAGAGCGAGTAGATCATTGCATTGAGAATAGATGTCATTGAAGCAGACTCACTAGTTGCATGTGAACTGATAGGCGAATCGATTCACTGATAGATAGAGCGATGAGAAGATCATCGCATTGACGATGTCATTGAAGCAGACTCACTGAAGGTTTGCTTCTCGAGATAGAGACTTCACGCAGTTCTAGACTGATCTCTTTGATTGCTCTTTGAAGTAGAGACTTCACGCAGTCATAGACTGATTTCGTTTGATTGTTCAACAAATTCGAAGAATCTCTTGCGAATCTGAATGAACGATTAATTCGCTGATCTTTGATCTAGTTGAATAATTTCGATCGTTTGTTTATACTCGCTGATCAGCGCACGAGTTCGAATCTTTTGTTTATTCTCGCTGAATCAGCTCATGAGAAAAGAAAGATGAGTGCTGCTGACGATTGCAAGTCGACTAGATCAAATGTCGATAGTGAGTTGAAGAGTCGACAGAAGCACTCGAAGATCAATGCAGATTATTTCACTTCGTCTGTAACGAAGAAGCATTTATATAATGTTAGAAATCAGCATAGAGCGAGTCATATGAATGTAATGTAACGAGTATATAAATGCTAAGAAAGAAAAGTATCTAGAAGAACAGAGTCGACTATCTATATGACTCAGAAAAACATAAGCTAATTCTGAATAGAGTTGATCTTGAAACAACTCTATAGTCTAGCGACAAGCAATCGACGATAGTCATCAACATAGCTATCAACGTAGATGCGTAGCTAGAATCGTAACAATATCTGAGTCAAATCTGAGTCAGATCTAGATCAGATCTTGACTAGATTGTTGACTAGTTTTAATCATTACACAGAGTACTCACTAATGTGCACTGCGAATTGATTAGAGCTTCAGTCTTGTTCAGTCTTATTGATCTTGATACGCTCGTAACATTACTTCTTTCTTTGAAAATTCATGTTCGCATGAATGTAGTTTCTTTGCTTACTTTTGTTGATAGTTATTTCGATATTTAGCGCGATTTGCTTGAATATAGCTTATGAAATTCGTTCAAAACTTTCTTTGAGTCATCGAATTTCTCTTTATTGACATAGTATCATTCGTCGTTTCTATCTAGATCTTTTCATTTGACTTTGTACTGTATTCGATCTTGATAGCGTCTGAAGTTCAATATATCATCTATCTTTCAGTGTTCATCGTCTTTGATAGTGATTAATCTGAGTGATTCTGAATGTTGTTCTGATAAAGAATCTTCTGAATATGATCGTAGTAGCTTCAAGCTGAACATCGAGTGTATATGCTTCATGCTTGTAGATAGACGAAGATGATAGAAAGTTTCAACTTTGACAATGATTGAGTAGAGATTTAGCTGTTTGTCTTTCAAATTCTTGCATGATCTCATGATTTTGACGTTTCTGAAAGATAGTCAGATCTGATCATCTATCTCGTAGATGATGTCTCGTTTATGTTTATTGATCTGAGCTTCAATGATCAGCTTAGTCTTTTTCAATTGTTGACGATTGAAGTTCAGTAACTCTTTCATTTGAATGACAATATCATCTGCTTTTCTAGCTTCAATTCATTCATGAGTGATTTCGTAGTCAGTTGTATCTGAATGAAAACTCATTTGAGAGTGAAATTCTTTATTGAAGTAGAAAGAGATCATTGAGATGATCAAGAACGTATTGACATTGTCACTGAACTCAATCATAGATATTCATTTAGCTCAATCATTCTGCATGTAATTGCAGTAGATTCTGAGTTCGCGTTCAACGTCTTGATTGACTCGCTCTGTTTGATCGTCGATCTCAGAATAATAAGCAGTGAATAGACTAGTGATAATTCGTAGTCGCTTACAAAGACTCTTTCACATGATGAATACGAATTGAGAGTCTCTATTTGAAACAATAGAACTGAGTAAATCATGCAGTCAATAAACATTTCATAGCATAATTCAGACTGTTTCTTCGACTGAGATGTCATTGTCTTCTCAATGACAGAAAACATAGTGACGTTCTTTGAAGAAATAACATATGATTGTGCAAATGACGTTATAGTTTTTCGACAAAGATAGCTCAGTTATGAAGTTCATAGCTATATCTTTTCATCATTCTAGTGAGATAGATAGAGATTAATGAAGTTCGTTGATTGCATTTCTAAAGACTTTGCTTCATTGACAGATATGACAGTTTTGAATGTACTGTTTGATAGTAGCTTGATGATCTGATCAATAGTAGAAGCGCTCAACTAAATCAATAGTTCGTTTATTGTTGAGATGAGAGATGAAAGATTGATCGTGCACTTCTTGTAATAGTTTCGTGTGCATGTTCTTGAGAACTCAAAGTAATCTTTTTCTAAATAGAACGTCGTCAATAATTTCGCAGTTCTTCATCTTAGTGCTATGAAGCTTGAGCTTGTTGTTGTTTTTAGCTTGTCTATATTCGCTGCAGAGTTCATTCATTTGATTGACTAATTGTACTCTCTGATAAAGATTAACTTCTGATTTCGAATTTGCGCTCAATTTCGAGTCAATAGATAGAATATCAACTCTATCAGAAGTAAGAATAGTTTGAAAGCGATCTTCAAATTGTTTAACTGATTCAGAGATGTTCGCTAAAGACATTCAAGTTAACGCATTGACTTTAGTGTTCATTTTGCCTGATCTAAAAATGATCTGAAAATTGAACTTTGATAGAATGTTCAGATAGTTGACTTGACGTCGACTCAGCTGTTTATTTTTCATGAAGATCTTCAGAACTTGATGATCAATGAATATCTGAATGAATAATTCAGTACATTTCAGCTCAAGTCTTCAATGTTCAAAACAGCGAATAATGATCAGTAATTTCTTGTCATAGATATGATAGTTGATTTCAGCGAGAATCATGCTTTTGCTGTAGAAGATCATTGAGTGAAGTACATTCTCATCGTTGTACTGAGACAGTATTTCACCTTTTACATAGTTTAATGCATTGATTTTCAAAATAGTTTGACGTTTGAGATCGAAATGACGAAGAACTGAAGCGAAACTGATCTGTTTCTTCAGATTTCTGAAAGCTTGAACGCAAACTTCATTTCAAACAAAAGACGTGTCTTTTCTAGTTAATTGAGTGAACGGTTTGACTAGTTTGAAAAAGTCTCTAATAAAACGACGGTAAAAGTTCACAAATTTCACGAAGCTCTGAATTTCTTTCAAATTGATTGAAGTAGTTCAGTTGACTATGATGATCATCTTGCTTGAATTTATGCAAAGATCTTGTTCTGATACAATGACTTCTAGAAAGACAGTCTCTTCTATATCAAATTCGCACTTTTGAATATTCATCTGCAGTTCAGCTTCGCGTAGTTGACTCAATACTGATTTAATGTGATCTTGATGTTTCTTTCTTGTTTTGCTATAAATGAGAATGTCATCTAAATAGACTTGACAAAAGTCGTTCAGAAAGTTTCATAGAACGTCATTCATATATTGCTGAAAGAAGATCAATTCATTAGTTAGTTCAAATGATAGCACTTTGTATTTATATGCTTTTAAAGCAGTGATAAAGATGATGTAATTCTCGCTATCGAAATGCATTTGAAGTTTGTTGAACGCTGATATGATGTTCAATCTAGTCAGATGCTTGCAACTCACTATTTTATCAATGATCTCGTCTATCAACGATAGAGAATATCTATTTCTTTTGAAAATGACATTTAGCTTTCAATAGTTCACGCAGAATCAAAGATCTTCATTTGCTTTGAGAGCGAATAGAACGAAGAAGAAATAGAAAGTCTGACTGAGAATGATGAATTTCTTCGACAAGTTCTTGTTTAAGTACTTCTTTACTTTCAGAAGTTTGACAGAAAACATTCAATAAACTCGACAGCGAGAAGACGTTGAATCACTGATGAGCTCGATTTTATGGTCGTAGAAGCGATGAGAGAGTAGTTTATTCAATTGAACTTGATCAAAAACATCTAGAAACTCATGATATTTCAATGACAGCTTTGCTTTAATATCTTTCAAGTTCTGAGTCATTTCATTGATTGAAAAGACGTTTAAAGCGTTCAAATTGCACTGAGTGTTGTACGCGATTTCTTTATCGATATTCTTCATGAATAGAGCGAATACTTCAGTCTGATTCTTCTTTGAGCGATTCAACAATGTTTTGAACAAAGCGACATTTATGCTTTAAATTGAGAATGACTCTTCTTGAATTGTAGTTGAAACAGATCATTTGAGCATTCTAGAAATCTTTGACTGAGAGATAAAAGTAAACGAAGTTGATCGCGATCAACTTGAGTGCTTTGAATTGAGAGAGATCGAAAAAATCGAAATGAAAGTATTTAATTGATTCGAAAAAACGATGACGTCGATTTGCATATTCAGTAATATTTTATTTTTATTCATTCATGATTTTTCTAATATGACTTCGTGATAATCAATGTCAGCTATCAACATAGAAACAGTCAATTTCTTATGACTTTCAATGATGAGATTCGATAGAATTTTATGAGTGATAGTCTTTTTAGATATCTTTTCATCATATTCTTTTATTAACTTTTCTTTTGTCAATGATATAGATTGAATTTTTAGCTCTTTACATACTTTATCGACTAGATTGATATGTATGATCATATAAATGACTGAATCACTGTCTATCAAAGAACGAAAACTGAATGATTCATTCTGCAAGATGAGAAGAGCATCGACTAGAAATGACTTATCAAAGTAATTCTCTTTCGATAGAATTTCGTCTAGATTGCACAAAGATATAATCTTCACTTCAGTGATTGTTGAAGAGATGACTAGTTTTTTGACTCAAACTCTGATTCAGTATTGAATTTGAAATGATTGTAGTTCTCGTCAACTGCATTGACTTTGATAGATTGATTCAAGCATTCTTTGAAACTATGACCTGATTTGTGACATACGAAACAGGTTTTGACTAGAACGTCTGCATTCTTAACGCTAGTCAAAACTGCGCTGCGCAGCTTTGATCAGTCAGACTTTGAAGCAGAAGACTGAACAGCAATAGTTGCTCTAGAAATGATGATCTTTGAATCATCACGTTTGAGTAGTTTGTTCTTAATCTCTCGAACTGCTTTATGTTCATTGTTCAAGCGAATCAGATAGTTTCGAATATTTAATAGCTTGATGAGCAACTTCATCTGAGCTGTTCAAAAGATTCAAAGACGAGAGTTTATTTTATTTTTTAGATCAATGACTAGTACGTTCTTCTGATACTTTAGATAGATGTATAGTCATTGAAACTGATTAAAGAAATCGCTGAATTTCTTTGATTCTTGAATCAGATTAATATATTCTTTACAATAATTGTCTTTCTTATTAGAATCATGAAATGATTGAGCTAGTTTCTTTAGAAGTTCATTGACAGTCAGATAAAAATTGTCACAGTTGAAATCGCGTCTGACTTGAGTGACTTCGACAACGTCATCTGCTAGTTGAAAGTTAATGTAGCTCAGCTTGTAAAGTTCATTTGAAAAGATATCAACGTTCATTGCTAGCTTCTCTCGTATGTCAAGAGATCAGTTCTTTCAAGTAGAGTTCTTTTCATCAGTGAACATTGAAGAATCGAATATTTTGTGATATTTAAATCGTTCAAAGTAGATGACAATCGAGAAAGCAGTGATGATTACATTGTGTCAGAACCGTGCCTAGGTGAGTCAATCAGCGAAAGTCAGGGTTGAATAGTGCTTGATCTTTAGAGATAGCTATAACTGAATATTAAGAATACAGAAGAAGGTGAGTACAAGAGCTTCTATTTAAGTAATATTCAGAGACTGCGCTAAGCTTGAAGGGAATGTGTTTGTGACACGGGTAGAATGTGATGTAGAAAGAAAGATGATGTTGAACAAAAAGATGTTGGTGAAAGAAAATAGAGACTGAGCCAGATCTGAGCTAAAGGCACTGACTAGTTCTATTCAGCCTTGGTACGCTCGTAACATTACTTTCCCCTTCGAAAATTCATGTTCGCATGAATGTCGCTCGTTTGCTTGCTTTCTTATTGAGTTATTCCGATACTAGCGTGGCTTTCTTGAGTATAGCGCATGAAATTCGTTCAAAACTTTCTCGAAGTCATCGAATTCACCTTTATTGACATAGTATCATTCATTGTCTCTATCTAGGCCTTTTCATTTGACCTTGTACTGTATTCGACCTCAATAGCGTCTGAAGTTCAGAATGTCATCTATCTTTCAGTGTTCATCGTCATCGTCATCAATAATGATGAGTCTGAGAGATTCTGCATGCTGTTCTGATAGAGAGTCAGAATAGTCTGAAAATGATCTTCAAGTCGTTGAGCTGATTCAGAGACGTTCGCTAAAGACATTCGAGTTAGAGCATCGACTTTAGTATTCATTTTGCCTGATCTAAAGACGATCTGAAAGTTGAACTTCAACAGAATGTTCAGATAGTTGACTTGTCATTGACTCAACTGTTTATTTTTCATGAAGATCTTCAAAGCTTGATGATCAATGAATATCTGAATGAATAGTTCAATGCACTTCAGCTCGAGTCGTCAGTGTTCGAAGCATTGAATAATGACTAGCAATTTCTTGTCATAGATGTGATAATTGATTTCAGCGAAAATCATGCTTTTACTGTAGAAGATCATCGAATGAAGAACTCTCTTGTCATCGTACTGAGATAGTATTTCACCTTTTACATAGTTCGAAGCATCGATCTTCAGAATAGCTTGTCGTTTGAGATTGAAGTGACGAAGTACTGAGGTCGAGCTGACTTGTTTCTTTAGATTGTCAAAGGCTTGAACACAGATCTCATTTCAAACAAAAGACGTGTTCTTTCTTGTCAGCTGAGTGAACGGTTTGACTAGCTTCGAGAAGTTCTTAATGAAACGGCGATAGAAGTTAACAAATCCCACGAAGCTCTGAATTTCTTTTAGGTTGGTCGAAGTGATTCAGCTGACTATGACTGTCACTTTGCTGAAATTCATACAAAGACCTAGTTCTGATACGATGACTTCTAGAAAGACAGTCTCTTCTACATTGAATTCGCACTTTCGAATATTCATCTGCAGTTCAGCTTCGCGTAGTCGACTCAATACTAGTTTGACGTGATCTTTATGTTTCTTTCTCGTTTTGCTATAGATGAGAATGTCATCTAGATAGGCTTGGCAAAAGTCGTTCAGAAAGTTTCATAGAACATCATTCATATATTGCTGAAAGAAGGTCGATTCGTTAGTCAGTTCGAATGATAGCACCTTGTATTTATATGCTTCTAAGACAGTGATAAAAGTGATGTAATTCTCGCTATCGAAATGCATTCGAAGTTTGTTGAACGCTGATATGATGTTCAATCTAGTCAGATGCTTGCAACTCACTATTTTATCAATGATCTCGTCTATCAGCGATAGAGAATACCTATTTCTTTTGAAAATGACATTTAGCTTTCGATAATTCACGCAGAATCGAAGATCTTCATTTGCTTTGAGAATGAATAGAACGAAGAAGAAATAGAAAGTCTGGCTAGAAGTGATGAATTTCTTCAACAGATTCTCGTTTAAGTACTTCTTTACTTTCAGAAGTTTGACAGAAAACATTCGATAGACTCGACAGCGAGAAAACGTTGAATCACTGATGAGCTCGATTTTATGATCGTAGAAGCGATGAGAGAGTAGTTTATTCGATTGAGCTCGATCAAAAACATCTAGAAACTCATGATATTTCGATGACAGCTTTGCTTTAATATCTTTCAAATTCTGAGTCGTTTCATCGATTGAAGAGACGTTTAAAGCGTTCAAATCGTTCTGAGTATTGTACGCGATTTCCCTATTGATGTTCGTCATGAATAGAGCAAAGACTTCGATCTTGTTCTTCTTTGAACGATTCAACAGCGTTTTGAACGAAGCTGCGTCTATGCTTCGAATCGAGAATGACTCTTCTCGAACGAGTCGTTTGAGCATCATAGAAATCTTAGTCTGAGTGATTGAAGAAGACGAAGTTGACTGCGATCAACTTGAGTGCTTTGAATTGAGAGAAATCGAAAAAATCGAAATAGAAGTATTCAATTGATTTGAAAAAACAATGACGTCGTTTCGCATATTCAATAATATTTCGTTTTTGTTCATTCAGAGCTTACTCAATATGACTTCATGATGATCGATATCAGCTATCAGCATTGATACAGTCAATTTCTTATGACTTTCGATGATGAGGTTGAGTAGAATTTTATGAGTGATGATCTTCTTAGATATCTTCTCATCATAATCTCTTATTAGCTTCTCTTTTGCCAGTGATATAGGTTGAATTCCCAGTTTCTCGCATACTTTATCGACTAGGTTAGAATGTATGATCGTGTAGACGACTGAATCACTGTCTATTAGAGAACGAAGACTGAAAGATCGATTCTGAGAGATGAGGTGAGTGTCAATTAGAAACGACTTTTCAAAGTAATTTTCTTTCGGTAGAATTTCGTCTAGTTTGCACAAAGATATAATCTTTATTTCTTCGATGACTTTTGAAGAGATGACTAGTTTTTTGAATCGAAATTCGAATCGAAATTGAAGCGATCATATTCATTGTTCACTGCATTGATTCTAGTAGGCCGATCGAGACACTCTTTAAAGCTATGACCTGATTTATGACATATGAAACAGCTTTCGACTAGAATGTCTGCTTCTTTGACGCTAGTTAAAACCGCGTCACGCGACTTTAGCTGGTCAGACTTCGAGTGATCGACTGACTGAGTGACAACAGTCACTCTATGAAAGATAGTCTTAGAAAGATCATCGACGCGTTTGATCTTGTTCTTGATCTCTCGAATGACTCGCTGATCATTATTCAAATGAATCAGGTAGAAACGAATTTCTTTTAGAGAATCAGATTGAACTAGTTGATCTACTCAAACGAATCGAAGACGAGAGTGTATTTTATCTTTCAGATCAGCGATCAGTTGCTTCTTGTGATAGTCTAGATAGAAAGATAGACGTTGAAACTGAGTATAGAATTCACTGAATTTCTTGAATTCTTGAATCAAGTTGTAGTATTCTCTACGAAAGTTGGCTTTCTTATTCGAATCATCGAACAACTGAGCTAGCTCTTTCAAAAGATCGTCGACGATCTTATAAAGATTGACACAGCCACGTTCGCGTCTAGCTTGAGTGATCTCAGCTGCGTCATCGAATAATCTAGAATGTATATAGCTCAATTTGACTCGTTCATTAGAAAAAAGGTCGACGTTGATCTCTAGTTTATTCTGAATTTTTCCGTACCAGTTCTTTCAAGTAGAGTTCTTTTCATCAGTAAACAGCGAAGAATCAGGTATTTTTTGAGACCTAGAACGCTCAGAGTAGATGAAATCAGAAGAAGTGTTTTCTTTAGCTTGAAGTCTAGTCTTCAACTCTTTGATTTCGTCTTCTTGTTGTTTATCTAACTCGTAGAGTCGATCTGTTTCTTCATCAAGGGCTAGACTTCGAGCCTTTCAGGTTTCGTAGAACACGAAGAGTATTACCGTTTCAGCGAATGATTCATCATCTTCATGAATGAATGATGCAGCACTTGATGATTCCGTTCGTGGTTTCGATGAATCAGCATCAGAGGTTTGAGAGAAACGATTTCAGAATTCTTCGAAACGCTCTTCAGTGAGCGAATGACTAGACATGATGAGGTTTGTTTTGAAAGAGGGTCGAACGGATGACGATGCTCGACGATTGAAGAAGAAAGACGTATAGAGTGATGTTTAATCTTCAACAAAGAAGATGAGATTTGTTTGTTGATTGATTTGATTGATTCTCTAGCAAACAACGAAGGTTCTTTATCGTTGAATCTATCGATCGATTTGATTCTTGAGCAATTCACGAAGGTTCTTTATCGTGATTCTTGTAATTGAGTGAACTTTGTGTACTTAATGAGCGGTAAGTAGTCTAGCAATTCAAACAGCCTCGCCGTTGATTCTATTCAACCCTCTAGTGTTGTTCTATCTTTCGATTATCGTCGATCATCAGGTAAATGAATTTCTTTAGACTCGTTCTGCCTAGACGAGTATGTTGAATGAGTAATGAGATCAGTATCGTGTGGTTAACGAATTCTTAATATAATGTCAGAATCGTGCCTAGGTGAGTCAATCAGCGAAAGTCAGAGTTGAATAGTGCTTGATCTTTAGAGGTAGCTATAACTGAATATTAAGAATACAGAAGAAGATGAGTACAAGAGCTTCTATTTAAGTAATATTCAGAGACTGCGCTAAGCTTGAAGAGAATGTGTTTGTGACATGAGTAGAATGTGATGTAGAAAGAAAGATGATGTTGAACAAAGAGATGTTGATGAAAGAAAATAGAGGCTGAGCCAGATCTGAACTAGAGACACTGACTAGTTCTATTCAGTCTTGGTACGCTCGTAACACATTGACTGTGATAGCAGTGAAAGCTTGTAGTTTTGCTTTCAACTGTTGAATTTCGCTCTTGTCTCGTTGTTTCATCTTGACGAGACGATCTGTTTCTCTATTAAGATCATAAATACATTTCTTTCTTACTTTTATATCATTGAGTATGATGATTTCAGCGTTTGATTTGTTGAAAGCAATGAATGAAGAAGCGTGTTGTGAGTCAATGATAAAAGAGAGAGCTTGTAAACGTGTTTATTGCAAAAGATCAACGAAAGCTTGATCTTTATCAGATGTGTTCTTAGATGTCATAATGAAGAAGATGAGAGTTGATTTGAACTGAACGAAGAACGAAGCTCAGTGATTTTATGAAGAAAGACGAATGTTTGTTCAACAAAGAAGATGTTTGTGAGAGTGATTGATCTTGAAGCAATTCACGAAGATTCTTTATTATAATTCTCTTGATCGATTTGATTCTCTAGCAATTCACGAAGATTCTTTATCATAGATTCTATTAATCGATTTTGAACGAATGCATACTGAATGAGCGATAGATCTTCTAGTAATTCAATGATTGTATGTTCTCATTGATTTTATGAATCTTCTGATATTGTTCTTTTCTTTCGAGGTTGAATCATCAGGTAAACAAATTTCTTTAGACTCGATTCGTCTGTACGAGTTGATTGAATGAGTAATGAGATCAGTATTGTGTGATTAACAAATTCTTAATATAATGTCAGAATCGTGTTTAAATGATACAATCAATGAAGATCAGAATTGATAGTGCTTGATCTTTAAAGATAGCTATAACTGAATATTAAGAATACAGAAGAAGATTGATACAAAAGCTTCTATTTATGTAATGTTCAGAGACTGCATTAGACTTGAAAGAAATGTGTTTATGACATGAAAAGAAGATGATGTAGATGAACAAGATGTTGATGAAAGAAAAGAGTGTTGAGAAAGAAAAAGAGCGTTGAGTCATATCTGAGTCAAATCTGAGTCAGATCTAGGTCAGATCTCGACTAGATCATTGACTAGTTCTAATTATTATGCAGAGTACTTGCTAGCATGCACTGCGAATTAATTAAAGCTTCAGCCTTGTTCAGTCTTATCAATCTTGATACACTCGTAACAAGTATTGCAATGAATTTTATTCATCACTTCTTGAAGAATTTGTTTCTTTTTGACGAAATTCTGATTAATGTTTCGTGAATCTTGACTTGCAAATTCATTAGAATGAATACTACTGAAAGTAAATGAATGAACGATCGAGAAATTAAATTCTTTCTCAATCAAAGATCTTGATAATTCATATGTTTTATCAGAATCAAACATCTTGCAATATATTTTATTGATAATGCAACAAGATAATGCAAACAATGAGAAGAGAAATAAATTCATTTGTTTCATGTAAGTGTTTCAAATATAATGATGTAATAGATTCAAAAATAGTAAATCTTGACATTTAATATCATTTTCGATTTCTTGATGAGTCAAGTTGAAAACTTGAATTGAGTATTGACTTGAGATCAATATCAGATTGAGTCAGAATGTTGAAATCAAGTATTTGAGTTGAGTCAGAAGATTAATATTGAGTACTTAAGTCAAGTCAGAAGATTGATATTGAAACTCAACTCAATGATCAGTTTAATAAGTTCTATACAGCTTATTTGAATAACATCTTGATTTATTTTAACAATGAACTTGAGAACGAGATTCATGTCAAGCTCATTCTGCAAAAGTTGCAAAAAGCAAATCTTTAGATGAATATAATCAAATACAAGTTTCACATCACTTAAATCTTGTATTTAAAATTGATAATCATCATCAAAGAAATCAAGATAAACTTTTTTAAAATAAACATCATTGTCAACTGACTCATCTTGATCAATGTTAAAGATGTTCAAAATTTTCTAAATTTTGCAAACTTTTATAAAAGATTCATTTATGACTATAGTAGAATAACTATCTCGCTCACTCATCTCATCAGAAAAGATGTATTCTTTGTCTAATCTCAGAAATGTCAGATTGCATTCAACATTCTTAAGAAAATCTTCACTTTCAAGATTATTCTTTATCACTATAATTCAAATCACAAGATTGTAATAGAAATCAATGCTTTAAACTATGTGTTCAAAAACATTCTTTTTCAGTACAATGAGAATGAAATTTTTCATTCAGTCACTTACTTTTCAAAGAAGCATAACTCAGTCAAGTGTAATTACAAGATTTACGATAAAGAATTCATGATCATTGTTTGCACTTTCAAGAAATGATAATCAAAGCTTGAAAACTTTATTTATTTTGTTGAGATGATTATGAATCACAAAAATCTTAAGTATTTCATGTCAATTAAGCAGTTGAGTTATCATCAAGCTCATTGAAACAAGTTTCTGTCTAAATTCAACTATTGCATCGCTTATTATTTTGACAAGATTGATGATAAGTTGAATGCTTTGACATGTTGCTCAGAAAATTTCTTTAAAAAGAAGAATATCTTCAATTCTTGATATTAATATCAACATTAAACAATTCTGAAAACTTATGTTTTAAATCTCAATATTATTAAAAATCTTACTTTCAATGTTTTTAACATTAAAGTCATGAAGCTTCAATCACAAATTATGATTCTAAATTCAGTTCAGTTACATTTGTTTTCAGTTATTTCAACACTTTTGCAAATTTTAACTTTTATGAATCTAGAAATTGAAGAATTCAATGTTGAAAACATCAAGTTTCAGCTAAATCAAGACATTCTGAATCTTGATGAAGATTTTGCTGATATTCTCACTCAGACATTATGAAAGTAAGTTGAAATCAATGACAAATTTGCAGCTCAGATAATTGAAACACTTCACAATGAAGCATGACATCACAACAAGATTTCTTTAATTAAGTGTGAAAAATATGAGAATCATCTGTACTTTCAAGAAAGAAAGTATATGCTCAACTCAAATAAACTACGTCTTTGTATCATTCAGCTCACTCATGATAATATCATAAATGATCACTCAGAAAGAGCAAAAAGCTATGAACTGATCAGTTGAGTTTATTGATGATCAAACATTTATAAGTATGTTCAACACTTCGTATGAAACTGTCACATATGCACATGTTTTAAGCTTTTTAAACAATAAATTCAAGAATGATTATGTTTTCTTTCAGTTCTTGAATATCATTAATGTGATGTTTTCATGAATTATGTAGATTTTTTATCGCTCAATATTTTCATGAATATCACATATAAATATGTTCTAATCTTTGTTGATCATCTTATCAAAATAAAAGATTTAATTCTCATCACTTTTATGAAAGTTGAAGAAGTTATCAACTGCTTTTATGCTCATGTTTGAAAACATCATGATTTACTTAAGTTCTTCATGTCTGATCAAGATACACAATTCATCTTCAATGTTTAAAAGCATATGTGTAAAATGCTGAAGATAAACATTAAGTTATTAATGATGTATCATTCTGAAATTAATGATCAAATTGAGAAAGTCAATGTTTCAGTTCTCATCGTCGCGACGACAAGATACTGAATCGAATGATTTTCATAAGCGATTTTTCTCGTAGTTCTGCGTTCTATTTGACTTTCTCATCTGCGTGCAGATTGCTTGTAACATGCGCATTGAGATTATCGAAGTCTGCGCGATCGCGAAAACTCTGCACGCGATCAACGCACAGCGCTTCATCATCACGCAGCGTCTCGATGTCATTCAAACTTTTGATAATCTCTAGACTCTACTGTAGCTAGACAGTAGATTCGTAGTCAGCATTGCGTACAGATGAGTTTCATCGCTGACTCATCACAAATCAATGATACATGAACATCAAGAGTTGAATAAAATCATTGAAAGAATATTTAGAATCTACTATTTTTCAAAGATGAGAAAACAGGTAGAAGAGATTATCAGAAAGTGTGATGTATGTATTTGTACAAAACACAATCAACATAAACTTTATGAACTTTTGAAAAATCTCAGCACATCAGATCATGCGTGAAAAAGCATAGCTTTAAACTTTATAGTCAAGCTATTTAAGTCAAAGAAAAGAGTTATTGAAATAATGTATGACTCTATATTGATTATAACAGACAGACTAATCAAGTATAAATACTTCTTGTCATATAAGAAAGCAACATTCGCAGAGAATTTGACTTACACGTTTCTGAGAACAATTGTAACAAATCATGAATTATTAGACGAGATAATTTCGAATAGAGACAAGCTCTTCACATCGAAATTCTGAAAATTCTTGATAAATCAGCTAGAAATTCATCATAAGCTGTCAACAGCTTATCATTCACAAATAAATGAACAAATGAAAAGAATGAATCAGACACTGAAACAGTATCTCAGATGTTATATTAACTATAGACAGAATAATTGAATACAGCTACTGTCAGTAGCACAGTTGACTTTCAATAGTGCAGCAACAGAAGTAATCAGCATGTCATCATTCTTTGCAAACTATGAGTTCGAGTCAAAAACTCTTAAGAAATCGCGTGAATTTGCACAATTAGCTCAAAAAGCTACGCTACAGACAGAACAATTACAGCTGCTACAAAAAGAATTATAGAAGAATATACAGTTTCTCAGCAAGCGCATGATTCTGTATGCTAATAAAAAAAGAGATAGAGAATTTACTCTTAAAGAGAGAAACAAATCATATCTTCTAAGACGAAACATCAAAACGAAAAAATTAAGTAACAAATTGAATCACATGAAGCTAGAATCTTATAGAATTCTAGAGATCAAAAAATCGATTAACTACAAGTTAAATCTGTCAGCATCTATGAGAATACATTTGATATTTCATATTTGTCTGTTGAAATCTGCAAACGTAAATACATCAATTCAAACAGAATCTTCAGAGATTGATTCAGAGAGTCAGAACATCAAATACGAAGTAAAAGATATACTAGATCAGCAAGACATCAAAGATCAATTTCATTGATTGATTAAGTGAAAAAATATTGAGAACACTTGAGAATCAGAGAAAAATCTCAAGAACTGTCAAAAGCTTCTTCAACAATTTCAGCAAAGAAACTCGACAATCAGTCAAAATCAGAAGAAATTTTGAGCTGTTTGAAATCGACGTTAAGAAGAAGATCATTAATAAATAACTTGATCATTTGATGATGTTCATTCTTCTTGAGTTCTTCAATATTCTTGAACTTTCGTCGCATCATATTCTTTCAGTAAGACTCAATTAATTCTTGTTGCTTTTGCAGATGAGCTGCTTTAGTCAGAGTCTCACTCAGCTCAGCACGAAGATGAGTTCATTTCTTACAAACTCACTCTCATTCAGTCTCTGAGACAATCAGATTGCATTTGCGATCTAGATGCACACACTCGACACAATGATCAAAGTCAGTGTCAACATGACACTTCATGAAATGATTGAAACAGTGATTGCAGAGACGCATAACTGAACTATCATTATGACGAAGTTTCTTTGAAAGACGTCGACACTTTGTGACAGAACTCAACGGTTTGAATACTTGATTCAAATACATAGAAACAATAATTTTTGAGAACAGAAATCTTGAAGAGAATCTAGTGTTAAAACACGATTCGAGTTGAAATAGAAACTACGACAGAATAAGACGTAGTTCACAGCATAATGAACTCTGAGCTAGTAAGATCATGATCACGTGCTAATGATTCATTATATGAAATCATTGAGATCATGAAATGATTTTCATGATTCAGAGTCTGAGTCAACGAGATCACTCAATGACTCAGACGATTGCACGAATCTTTTATGTCTATATAACGATGATCGTTTTCTTAGATAGAAGCTTCGTGCTCAACTCATGTAAGTAGTTAATACATATTATTGTCTCAGCTATCTTCAGACCTCAAGTTTAGTAATAGTGATTACTGTTTGATCTTTGTATATATTTTGTGTTGTTAAAGAAACAATCGTTACAATATAATCTTCGCATCTCGATAGATCTCGCTCTTTAGCTTTGAATTTTCATTTACTCTCGTTTATTTGATTTACTTTTCGTTTATCTGTATCTTTATGACTTGCTCTAGACATGATTCTAACATTATTCAAAGCTTCATACATATCACACGATAGTGATTCGCTTTCTAGCTATGATTGAAAGCAAAGTTCTGTGACGCGTTGCAGAGTTCAATCAACTTCTTGACTGAGCTCTTGACTGAACTCATCATCGAACTGAACAAGCTTTGCAACGTGTTGCAAACAAGACAATCTCAAACAGAGCTCTTGACTGAACTCATCATCGAAGAGAATAAGTTCTATTGAACGCAGTAGACAGAAATCGAAACAAGTTTTATTGAACGCGATAGATAGAAACAGAGAGTTCTATTGAATGTGATAGAAGCGATCAGAACAAGTCTCGCTACATGCGTGTAGTAAACAGAATAGAGAGTGCTATTGAATGCAATAAACGCGATCAGAACAAGCTCTGCAAGTGCAAGCATTGCAGACTCAAATTGACTCTGAATTAATCAGACTTAATTAATCAGATAGTGAGTCTTCTTCAATGACATGAATGAAACAAGCACTATCGAATGTGATAAGTCTGAATCAGAAGTGAGTCTGCTACAATAACAAGAGAATGATTGATCTTGTCATTGAGCTCGTCACTCGATAGTGAGTCTGCTTGAACGACATTCAAAATCAAATTCAGTCACGAATCTTTCTTTATTTGCATCTTCTATGATTTATCTCTATTCACAACATTGACAACAACAGCAAGATGATATGTACTGCAGACAGAATGAAACATGTATTATATATCTTGAGAGAATTGAACATATACTACATGTCTGAAATCACGAAGATATGAGTTGAAACTTGTTCATAGTTGAATATTTGAAGCTGAATAGAAAGAGTCTGCTTGAATGACAAGAATAGTGAGTCTGCTACAAAAGCAGATAACAATTGATCTTGTCATTGAGCTCGTCACTTGAAGTGAGTCTGCTACAATGACAAGTCGATAATTGATCTTTTGATTAAACTTGTCATCAGAAGACAAGCTCTGCTACATGCGTGTAGTAGACATGAACAGAACAAGTTCTATCAAATGCAATAAACATGAACGAAACAAGCTTTGCTACATGCGTGTAGCAGACACAAATCAGAAGACAACAGTTGATCTCTTAATTGAGCTCGTCATTGAACAGAACAAGCTTTACTACATGCATGTAGTAGACATGAACGAAACAAGCTTTGCTACATGCATGTAGTAGACACGAAGTGATAGTGAGTCTGCTTCAAAGACGCATTCGATATTGATCTCATTGTCAAGCTCGTCACTTGATAGTGAGTTTGCTTTAATGACACGAATGAAACAAGCTCTGCTACATGCGTGTAGCAGACATGAATCAGAAGACAACAATTGATCTCATTGACTGAACTCATCACTCAATAGTGAGTCTGCTTGAACAACACTTGAAGTGAGTCTGCTTCAATGACATTTAACAAGAAGAAATAGACTTGAAACGTCTGATGAAATGAGCTTGAAATGCTTTATGTCAAGAAGAGAGCTTGAAACACTTTATATCAAGAAGAAATAGACTTGAAACGTCTAATGAAATGAGCTTGAAACGCTCAATGAAATGAGCTTGAAATGCTTGATGAAATGAGCTTGAAACGCTTAAATAGAACGATAATGAAATGAATAAGAAAGAAAGAAGCTGATTGAAGCAATGAGATCATTGCTTGACTGAAAAAGAGAGAAATAATGTTACGAGCGTGCTCAGTCTTCTACTGAAACGCACGTTCTTGAGCGAGTCTAAGACTTTATTGAGCTTAGCGCTTTTCTTTCTTCTGTACATATAGTCTTCGCATCTCGATAGATCTCACTCTTTAGCTTTAAATTCTTGTTTATTCTCATTTACCTGATTTACTCTTCGTTTACCTGTATTTCTATGACTTGCTCTAGACATGATTCTAACAATAGTTGAGTTCTTTGCTTCTTTGATTTTTTCTTTCAGTCATCGAGTATAAATCTTAATGTCTGAGCAATATGTTGATCTTTCAAATCAAACATCTACAGCAGCTGTTTTCTAGTCTTTGAAAAAAAGAGTATCAGCTGACTTAAGCTGATTGATGCGTTCAAATTCAGCTGATTCAAGCTGTTCATCAATGCGTTTATGTTCAAGCTGCTCATCAATGCGTTCATTGTTGCAGAGATGAACGTATTGCTTTCTGTTGTTTTGTCATTGCTTTACTCAATATCATGAAAATGATATTTTCACGTTGAGCTTCAATGTCAAGAAACAGAATACAGATGTGATATAAAGAGTTTCAGAATCAATAGAGTGAGCATGAATACATGTGATGATTGATCTAATAAATAAATAGATCTAGAAGATAAACTAGATACAGATGACTAGATGAATAAATAAATAGATAAATAAATAGATATGTCTCTATGTTGATGTCTTCATCTAGAAATAAGATGAAAAGATGAGTAAAAAGATGAAGAAGAAAACTTCGCTTGAGAAATCTTTATAAATGATAGTCAATATTCTCATGAACTCTGAAGATGCAACTGAGTCATGCTTGAAAAATCTCTATCAATAGTAATCAATGTTCTCATAAACTCTGAAGATGCAACTCAATAGCTTTGCTCAAGAAATCTCTATGAATGATAGTCAATGTTCTCATGAACTCTGAAGATGTAACTCAATAGCTTTGCTTGAGAAATCTCTATGAATAATAGTTTATATTTTCATGAATTTTGAAGATGCAGTTGAATCAGTGCTGTTTCATGAGTCATTGAGAAATGAGACTTTGTCTCACGACAATGTCTGAAATTTCGTCTAGCGACTATATCTGCAATGAAAGATGATTGTTATAAAATTCTTTCTTAAAGTTGATCTTGCAATGTAGTTGAGTTGAAAGCATAATGTTTAGCATAATAATTTATAAACTTTCGTTTGTATTTTTGTTTATAGTTGCTGTCTTGTTATGTAGATCAATTGTATAGATTTAGTTTCTGATGAAAATCTATAATATTTTCAAGATTGTACATTAGTGTTAGAGATCAGCATAGAGCGAGTCATATGAGTGTAATGTAACAAGTATATAAATGCTAAGAAAGAAAAGTATCTAGAAGAGAAGAGTTGACTATTTATATAACTCAGAAGAACATAAGCTAACTCTGAATAAAGTTGACTTTGAAACAAGTCTATGCTTTAGCGACGAGCGATTGACGATAGCTCTCAGAATAATCATCAACATAGCTATCAATGAAGATGCGTAGCTAGAATCGTAACATTACTTTCTCTCTTCAATGATTCATGTTCACATGAATGTATTTTCTTAGTCTTATGTAGAATCGAAATGTTTATTGTAGCAAACTCACTATGCAAGATAGAAGTGTCATTGAAGCAGACTCACTAGTTGCATGCGAACGAGTCAACAGATCAATTCACTGATAGATAGAGTGATGTGAGTAGATAAATCATTGCATTGACGAAAAATGTCATTGTAGCAGACTCACTAGTTGCATATGAATGTATGATCAGATTCACTAATGAGTAGAATGATGAGAAGATAAATCATTGCATTAAAAATAGATGTTATTGAAGCAGACTCACTAGTTGCATATGAACTGATAGACGAATCAATTCACTGATAGATAAAGCAATGAGAAGATCATTGCATTGATGATGTCTTTGAAGCAGACTCACTAGTTGCATGTGAACTGATAGACGAATCAATTCACTGATAAATAGAGCAATGAAAAGATCATTGCATTGATGATGTCATTGAAGCAGACTCACTGAGAGTTTGCTTTTCAAGATAGAGACTTCATGCAGTTTTATGACTGATCTCGTTTGATTGTTCAACAAATTCAAAGAATTTCTTGCGAATTTGAATGAACGATTAATTCGCTGATCTTTGACCTAGTCAAATGATTTCAATCATTTGTTTATACTCACTGATCAGCGCACGAGTGAAGAAAGATGAATGCTGCTGCATGAATGCAAGTCACTAGATCAAAGTTGATAGAAAGTTAAAGAACTACTAGCAGAAGCACTCAAAGAAATCAATGCAGATTATTTCACTTTGTTTGTAATGAAGAAGCATTTATATAATGTTAGAAGTCAGCATAGAGCGAGTTATATGAGTATAATGTAACGAGTATATAAATGCTAAGAAAGAAAAGTATCTAGAAGAAAAGAGTCAACTATCTATATGATTCAGAAAAACATAAGCTAACTCTGAATAAAGTTGACTTTGAAACAAGTCTATGCTTTAGCGACGAGCGATCAACGATAGCTCTCAGAATAGTCATCAACATAGCTATCAATGAAGATGCGTAGCTAGAATTGTAACAATTAGCTTTCAATCATGATTGACATTCACATAATATTCGAATAATTTGATTCAAGCTTGCATTAAAACTTTCAAAAGTGAATGCTTTCAAGAACGTGTTACAAGTGTGTCGAGATTGAATAGAGTTTTCTAGTCAACAAGTTCTAGAGATTTTGACTCATGTTGAATCTCTAGTCTCAACACTCTATTCTAGCACTTTCAATACTTGAGCAAATCTGCTTCGTTCTCTTTGTTTTGTTCTACTATAGATACAGCTTGAAACTCTCTTTGATTTCTTCTGTATTTTTAATATTCTAGTTATAGCTATCTTTATTGATCAAACATTCTATTCAGCTACGCACTATCTCGCTGCAGTGTGATTAGATTCTAGGCACGATTTCAACATTATATTAAGAATTCGTTAATCACATGATATTGATATCAATACTCATTCAAGATACTTGTACAGACAGAACGAGTCTAAAGAAATTTGTTTATCTGATGATCGACGCAATCGAAAGACTAAACAACATTAGAGAGTTTGATAGAATCAACAACGAGACTGTTTGAATCACTAAACAACTTATTGCTCACTAAGTACGCAAAGTTCATTCGATCAAGAGAATCAACTCATTCTCATGAAACAGACGAGTGAAAATAAGCTGTTCAACTCGATTAAAAGAATCAACGATAAAGAATCTTCGTGAATTGCTTGAGAATTAACTCATTCTCATGAAGCAGACGAGTGAAAACAATCTGTTCAATCTCTTTTTCTCTTCATCTTGAAAGCTCATGAATCAGACGAGTCAAAACAATCTGTGTCGTCAGATCAATTTAGTGAGTCTGCTACAAATGATGCTCTCGTAGTGAGTCTGCTTCAATGATACTCTTCGTCAATGCAATAACATATCTACTCTCATTGCTTTATCTATCAGTAAATCGATCTACCTCACGTTCACATGCAACTAGTGAGTCTGCTTCAATGACAAGTTGATAGTCAATCTCTTTGATGAGCAAGTTGACTAGTGAGTCTGCTTCAATGACACTCTTCATCAATGCAATGACATATCTACTCTCATCGTTCTACCTATCAGTGAATTGATCTATCTCACGTTCACGTGCAACTAGTGAGTCTGCTTCAATGACAAGTCGATAGTCAATCTCTTCAATGAGTAAGTCGACTAGTGAGTCTGCTTCAATGATCATTCTATCTCACATAGTGAGTCTGCTACAATAGACATTTGACGAGTTGATTTGAATTAATAGAAAGATTGATAGAAAGACAGACATCAAGACTCTACGTCAATGCTATGAACTACATTACAAGTCATAGAAACATGACTTTTAAAGAGAAGAAGATAATGTTACAAGTGTGTTGAGATTGAATAGAGTTTTCTAGTCAACAAGCTCTAGAGATTTTGACTCATGTTGAATCTCTAGCCTCAACACTCTATTCTAGCGCTTTCAATACTTGAGCAAACTTGCTTCGTCTTCTTTGTTTTGCTCTACTATAGATACAGCTCGAAACTCTCTTTGATTTCTTCTATATTCTTAATATTCTAGTTATAGCTATCTTTATTGATCAAACATTCTATTCAGCTACGCACTATCTCGCTGCAGTGTGATTAGATTCTAGACATGATCTCAACAGAATGCTGCTTTCTCTTCAGAGTTATCATGTGATCTTTGATATGAAAGAACAAAACATCATAAATGATGTAAATTGAATTGATGTTGAGTTCGTGATTATGTTTAAGTAAATCAATGAATATCGCGAATGATTTGAGTAGTTCTACAAAATATCGAACATGTTTTCATTCTTCACTATTAAAAGATAACTTTTGAAAAGTTATATTTTCATTTTCGTGAATAGAAATATAACTCTTGATGAAGTCTTGAAGACGAAGTGCTCTCAAAAGCATAAAACAGATGAAATTTCAGTGAGTTTTAATGTCTTGTATCATCTTAAGACAAAGTTCGAAATTATGTTGAGTCTTGTGAAAATTCTCTATTCTCTGAGAACTTGCGTTCATATAAACAGCAAACTTTCAAATTTAATTAAAGATTATTATAATGTCATGAATAAAAGTTTACTCTGTATTTCTGATCGCGATTGCAAAATTGATTGTAAAAATAATTGCAGAGTAAAGTAACATGATAAATAAAAATTATTGATTATCTTGAACAATGTTCAAGATAAATTCTTTTGTATAAACATGCTTTGAAAACTAATCTTGAGTATTTAATATTTCTTCTCATTCTCATTCTCTAAACTTAACATCAGCGATTTTAATAACTGTTTAACAGCTAACTGAATTACGTGTGCTAAACATGATAAATGTGAAGTAGCTGAGAATGTTTGCAAAGTCTCATTTAATGTCATCATCATAACATTATTATTGCTGACGTTGTTCATGATTATAGTCATAACTCAATCTTGAATATCAAGTTCTTGCAATATTCATTCAGTAATACTGCTTAGATTGCTATCAGTATGCTTGTCTTCAATTTGTTCAAAACTCAACAAAACTTTACAATATTCTCAGAACTCAATGTAGTAAAATTTCATGATGATTAGAAAAGATAATCTATTAAAACTAGTTCATTCATCTAAACTAATGAAGATTTTAGAATTCATTAATAAATTCTTGAGTATGTTGACTTGAACAATAGTCGTTTAATTCTTGAAAAAGATTGTAAGTTTGATTCTATGTAACGAAGTAATGTTCAATTGTATCATTTCAAATGCTTGTTGAAATTGAAGATTATTAATAGCAACATGAGAAATATTCAAAGTGACGAAAGTTTTTTGAAGTTGTAATGCAAAGACTTCTGAAGTATATTCTTGATGAAAAGTGCAATGTTATGATTTGTTAATTTTTTGCAATTTCTTTTGCAATCTGTTTTGCAATCTTTTTTGCAATGTGCAACTAAAAAGCAACTTATTGAAGCTTTAACTTTAACAAAGTTACAAATGTCTTGAACTTTCGTGATTTTAGTTGTTAAGTTTGTGCATTTATCACAATCTTTGCTATTCAAATGATGTTTCATGATGCTGTTATCAATGCTTCTATTGTGAAAATGCTCATAGATATGCAAACATAAACAATAAATAAGTTTGAGTCTTTCACTTTTAACTAAAACTGTTTGATAAAAGTTATTTCATATTTCATCTGTTCATGATTGTAAGATTCACTTTGAATGATGATAGTTTGATACTTTTCATTCTACTTGCATTGCATATTGAGTTTGCTTTCATTAATTCTGAAATATATGTTGATATTCTTGCTCATAATTATATAGCACATATCATTCATTATGTAACAACTGCAGTTCAAAGAGCATGATAGAAGCAACGTTAGAAGAAGAAAATCGAGCATTATCATGCTCGCTGTCGTTAAGATTCTCTGAAGATATATTTATAGAACTGAATAAACTGTTTCTACTTACTTGCAATTTCGATGTTCTCATTCAAGAGAATGACATGATAAACAAGTTAAATGAGAAAGAGACTGCAAAAAAAGTTGTAAAAAGAATTGTAAAGAAAGTTGCAAAAAAAATCAAAAACAAGTTTGATCTTTCAAGCATCATTAAGCTTAAAGTTTGAAAATCAATGCAAATCATGCATCACTGTTGACTTGTGACTGATTGATTCTTATCTTTTAAATTAACTGTTAAAAACTAGCACATTTTAATAGATTTCAAACTTCATGATTGATTAAGAAGCTTATTACAAATACAAGAAAATAATTATACAGAAATGAACTGAAGTACAAAATAATTGTTGCATAAAATTATGCGAAAAGAATGTTTAATTCTTTTGTTCACTTCTGTTATTTAATTATTACATGAAAGTAGAATGTGATGCTGCATGCAATAAATGATTCTATTTATCAGCTTGTGACTGCAAAACTAGCTAGATCATTGATTTAAAAACACTCGATTTCTAAGATATGAATATTAAAAGAATCAAAAAGATTACTTGACTTCTTAATTTTAAATATTACTTTTCAGATTTCATGTGTCAATTTGTGTGAAATATTTGATGTTCATTCATACTTGTTGTAGTTAAAATTTGTCAATCAATTCTCAGTCTGATCTGATAGCACAATTCACTTGCATGACTTGTTTTTAATCATCTTTCTTTTCAATCATACTACACGTCATAGAGTTTTCTCAGATGTAATGAATGATTCTCGAAAGCACTTTGATATCAATTTGCAATCTCAAGAAATATAATAATTTCTGAAGAAGACTTGATGATACTGATTGCTCTCTGCTTTTCTATATGTTACAATGTTAGTATAAATATTGAAATACAAGTCGCGAAATTAATTGCAAAATTAATTACAACATCAAGAGCAAAATCAAGAGCAACATCAAGAGCAAAATTCAAATAGTAAAAGAAATAATAATCATGTTGTAAATAAGATTATAAAAAGAACTGTCAAAAACTTACACAATGAGACAATATGCTACATCTTTTCAGAAATTCTGAAACTGTCAAAGAATCTTCACTGTCAATGCTTCTTTGATAACATTTGAATCATTCATCATCTTTTCATTCATCATTGTCTTGAGCTTTTCATTCAGAATCAAGTCATTCATCTGATATCATTCTTTCGTTTGAATGTCATTGATGTCAGAGAGTTTCTGTTACGAGCGTATCAAGATTGATTAGAACTAGTCAACGATTTAGTCGAGATCTGATCTAGATCTGACTTAGGTTTGACTCAGATATGACTCAACATTCTTTTTCTTTCTCAACATTCTTTTCTTTCACCAACATCTTGTTCATCTACATCATCTTCTTTTCATGTCACAAACACATCTCTTTCAAGCCTAGCGCAGTCTCTGAACATTACATAAATAGAAGCTCTTGTATCAATCTTCTTCTGTATTCTTAATATTCAGTTATAGCTATCTTTAAAGATCAAGCACTATCAATTCTGATCTTCATTGATTGTATCATCTAAGCACGATTCTGACATTATATTAAGAATTCGTTAATTACACGATACTGATCTCATTATTCATTCAACATACTTGTACAGACAGAACGAGTCTAAAGAAATTCATTTACCTGATGATCAACGACAATCAAAAGACAGAATAACACTAGAGAGTTGAATAAAATCAATGACAAGACTGTTTGAATTGCTAAACTACTTATCACTTATTAAGTACGCAAAGTTCACTCGATTATGAGAATCACGATAAAGAATCTTCGTGAATTGCTTAAGAATCAAATCGATTAATAGATTCAACGATAAAGAATCTTCGTTGTTTGCTAGAGAATCAATCAAATCAATCAACAAACAAATCTCATCTTCTTTGTTGAAGATTAAACATCATCTCATACGTCTTTCTTTTTCAATCGTCAAGCATCGTCATTCATTCAACTCTCTTTCAAACAAATCTTATCATGTCTAGTCGTTCGTTTACTGAAGAGCATTCTGAAGAATTTCGAAATCGTTTCTCTCAAATCTCTGATGCTAATTCATCGAAATCACGAACGAAATCATCAAGTGCTGCGTCATTCATTCATGAAGATGACGAATCATTCGCTGAAACAATAATACTTTTCGTGTTCTACGAAATCTGAAAAGCTCGAAGCCTAGTTCTTGATAAAGAAACAGATCAACTCTACGAGTTAAATAAACAACAAGAAGACGAAATCAAAGAGTTGAAGACAAGACTTCAAACTAAAGAAAACACTTCTTCTGATTTCATTCACTCTGAGCGTTCTAGATCTCAAAAAATACCTGATTCTTCGCTGTTTACTGATGAAAAGAATTCTACTTGAAAGAACTGATACGAAAAAATTCAGAATAAACTAAAGATCAACGTCGATCTCTTTTCTAATGAACGAGTCAAATTGAGCTATATACATTCTAGATTATTTGATGACGTAGCAGAGATCACTTAAGCTAGACGCGAACATGATTGTGTTAATCTTTATAAAATCGTCGAAGATTTTTTGAAAGAGTTAGCTCAGTTGTTTGATGATTCAAATAAGAAAGTCAACTTTCGTAGAAAATACTACAACTTGATTCAAGAATCGAAGAAATTCAACGAGTTTTATACTCAGTTTCAACAACTATACTTCTATCTAAACTATCATGAAAAGCAACTGATCGTTGATCTGAAAGATAAAATACATTCTCGTCTTCGATTCATTTGAATAAATCAACTAGTTCAATCTGATTCTCTAAAAGAAATTCGTTTCTACCTGATTCATTTGAATAATGATCAACAAGTCATTCGAGAAATTAAGAATAAAATCAAACGTGTCAACAACGTTTCAAAGATTATCTTTCATAGAGCAACTGTTGTCACTCAGCAGTCATTCAATCATTTGAAGTCTGATCATCTAAAGTCACGCGACGCGATTTTAACTAGCGTCAAAGAAGCAGACATTCTAGTCAAAAGCTGTTTTATATGTCATAAATCAGATCATAGCTTTAGAGAGTGCTTGAATCGATCTACTAGAATCAATGCAGTGAACAAAGAATATGATTGCTTCGATTTCAATTTCAATTTGAATTTCGATTCAAAAAACTAGTCATCTTTTCAAAAGTCATCAAAGAAATAGAGATTATATCTTTGTGTAAACTAAATGAAATTCTATTGAAAGAGAATTACTTTGAAAAGTTATTTCTAATTGACATTCATTTCATCTTTCAGAATCAATCTTTCAGCCTTTGTTTTTTAATAGACAGTGATTCAGTCGTTTACATGATCATACATTTCAACCTAGTTGATAAAGTATGTGAGAAACTGAAAATTCAATCTATATCACTGACAAAAGAGAAGCTAATAAGAGATTATGATGAAAAGATATCTAAGAAAACAATTACTCATAAAATTCTATTCAATCTCATCATTGAAAGTCATAAGAAATTGACTGTATCAATGTTGATAGCTGATATCAATCATCATAAAGTCATATTGAGTAAGCTCTGAATGAATAAAAACGAAATATTACTGAATATGCAAAACGACGTCATTGTTTTTTTGAATCAATTGAATACTTCTATTTCGATTTTTCCGGTTTCGCTCAATTCAAAGCACTCAAGTTGATCGCGATCAACTTCGCTTTCTTCAATCACTCAGACTAAGACTTCTATGATGCTCAAATGACTCGTTTCATTCACTGCTCAGAAAAAGTCATTCTCGATTCAAAGCATAAACATCGCTTCGTTCAAAACACTGTTGAATCATTCAAAGAAGAACAAGATCAAAGTCTTTGCTCTATTCATGACGAACATCAATAGAAAAATCGCGTACAATACTCAGTGCAATTTGAACGCTTTAAACGTTTCTTCAATCAATGAAACGACTCAGAATTTGAAAAATATTAAAGCGAAGCTGTCATCAAAATATCATGAGTTTCTAGATGTTTTTAATTGAACTCAATTGAATAAACTACCTTCTCATCGCTTCTATGATCATAAAATCGAGCTCATCAGTGATTCAATGTCTTCTCACTGTCAAGTCTATTAAATGTCTTCTGTTAAACTTCTGAAAGTAAAGAAGTATCTGAACGAGAATCTGTCAAAGAAATTCATCATTCTTAGTCAGACTTTCTATTTCTTTTCTGTTCTATTCACTCTTAAAGCAAATGAAGATCTTTGATTCTGTGTGAACTATTGAAAGCTAAATGTCATTTTCAAAAGAAATCAATATTCTCTATCGTTGATAGACGAGATCATTGATAAAATAGTGAGTTGCAAGCATCTGACTAGATTAAACATCATATCAACATTCAACAAACTTTGAATGCATCTTGATAATGAGAATTACATCACTTTTATCACTGCTTTAGAAGCATATAAATATAAGATGCTATCATTCAAACTGATTAACAAATTGATTTTCTTTCAGCAATATATGAATGACATTCTATGAGACTTTCTAAACGATTTTTGTCAAGTCTATCTAGATGACATTCTTATCTATAGCAAAATGAGAAAGAAACATAAAGATCACGTCAAACTAGTATTGAATCAACTACGCAAAGCTGAACTGCAGATGAATATTTGAAAGTGTGAATTCAATGTAGAAGAGATTGTCTTTCTAGAAGTCATTGTATCAAAACTAGATCTTCGTATGAACTTCAGCAAGATGACAGTCATAGTCAGCTGAATCACTTCGATCAATCTAAAAGAAATTCAGAGCTTCGTGAGATTTGTTAACTTCTATCGTCGTTTCATTAAGAACTTCTTGAAGCTAGTCAAATCATTCACTCAGCTAACTAGAAAGAATACATCTTTTGTTTAAAATGAGATCTGTGTTCAAGCTTTTGACAATCTAAAGAAACAAGTCAGCTCAGTCTCAGTACTTCGTCACTTTGATCTCAAACGACAAGCTATTCTGAAGATTGATGCTTCAAACTATGTAAAAGATGAAATACTATCTCAATACAATGATGAGAAAGTTCTTCATTCAATGATCTTCTACAGCAAGAGCATGATTCTCGCTGAAATTAATTATCACATTTATGACAAGAAACTGCTAGTCATTATTCGATGCTTCGAACACTGACGACTCGAGCTGAAATGCATTGAACTACTCATTCAGATGTTCATCAATCATCAGACTTTGAAGATCTTCGTGAAAAACAAACAGTTGAGTCGACAACAAGTCAACTATCTGAACATTCTATCGAAGTTCAACTTTCAGATCATCTTTAGATCAGGCAAAACAAACACTAAAGTCAATGCTTTAATCAGAATGTCTTTAGCGAACGTCTCTGAATCAGCTCAGCGTCTTGAAGATCGTTTTCAGACTATTCTGACCTCTGATAAAGTCGATGTTCTACCTGTTGAACCGAAAGCAAATCTCTATCAATGAGTACATATGATCAATTGAACAGATGAGCTCTGCAGCGAATATAGACAAGCTATGAACGACAACAAGCTCAAATTTCATATCACTAAACTGAAGAACTGCAAAATCATTGACGACGTTCTATTTAGAAAAAGTCTACTGTGAGTCTCTGAGAACATGCATACGAAATTACTACAAGAAGTGCATGATCAACCTTCAATCTCTCATCTCGACAATAGACAAATCATCGATTTAGTTCAGCGTTTCTACTATTGATCAGATCATCAAGCTACTATTCAATGATAAATTCAAAACTGTCATGCTTGTCAGCGAAGCAAAGTCTTTAGAAATAGCATCAATGAACTTCATTATTCTCTTTTGATTTCACAGAAACGCTGAAAAGATATAGCTATGAACTTTATCACTGAACTATCTCTGTCAGAAGACTACAACGTCATTTGCACAATCATATGTCGTTTCATCAAAGAACATCACTATGTTCTCTGTCATTAAGAAGACGATGACATCTCAGTTGAAGAAATAGTTTGAATCATGCTATGAAACGTCTATTGACTGCATGATCTACTCAATTCTATTGTTTCAAACAGAGACTCTTAATTTATATCAACTATGTGAAAAAGTCTTTGCAAGCGACTGAGAATCACAGCTAGTTTATTCACAGTCTATCATTCTGAGATTAATGATCAATTGAAATGAGTCAATCAAGACGTCGAACGCGAACTTAGAATTTACTGCAATTACATGCAGAATAACTGAGACAAATGAATATTTATGATGAAATTCAGCGACAATTTCAATATTTTCTTGATCACTTCAATGATTCTCTTCTACTTCAATAAAGAATTTCATCTTCGAATGAGTTTCGATTCAGATACGACTGACTATGAAACAACTCATGAACGACTTGAAGCTAGAAAAGCAAATGATATTGTCATTTAAATGAAAGAGCTACTGAGCTTTGATCATCAACAATTGAAAAAGACGAAGCTGATCATTGAAGTTCAGATCAATAAACATAGACGAAACGTTACATATGAAGTAGATGACTGAATTTGTCTATTTTTCAGAAATGTCAAGACAACAAGACTCTGCAAAGATTTGAAAAATAAACAGCTAGATCTTTATCAAATCACTGCTAAAGTGAGTATCTTCTATCATCTTCATCTATCAGTCAGCATGAAGCATCTGCATTCAATGTTCAGCTCAAAGCTACTATGATTGTATTCAGAAAACTTTCTATCAGAACAACATTCAGAATCACTCAGATCAATCACTATCAAAGACAATGAACACTGAAAGATAGATGATATATTGAACTTCAGACGCTATCGAGATTGAATACAGTACAAAGTCAAATGAAAAGATCTAAATAAAGATGATGAATAATACTATGTCGATAAAGAAAAATTCAATGACTCAGAGAAAGTTTTGAATGAATTTCATAAGCTATATTCAAGCAAATCGCGCTAAATATCGAAATAACTATCAACAAAAGTGAGCAAATGAACTACATTCATGCAAACATGAATTTTCGAAGAAAAGAGTAATGTTACAAGCATATCAAGACTGATAAGACTGAACAAGACTGAAGCTTTAATTAATTTGCAGTGCACGCTAGCGAGTATTTTGCGTAATGATTAAAGCTAGTCAATGATCTGATCGAGATCTGACTCAGATTTGACTCAAATATGACTCAACATCTTTTTTCTTTCTTAACACTCTTTTCTTTCATCAACATCTTATTCATCTACATCATCTTCTTTTCATGTCACAAACACATTTCTTTCAAGTCTAGCGCAGTCTCTGAACATTACATAAATAGAAGCTTTTGTATCAATCTTCTTCTGTATTCTTAATATTCAGTTATAGTTATCTTTAAAGATCAAGCACTATCAACTCTGACATTCATTGATTGTATCATCTAAACATGATTTTGACATAGTCAAAGTTGCATGATGCAATCTTGACTTATCAGAGTTTAGATTAAAAGATGAGATTAACTCAAGATTCAAGAAGATATTGATTTTCTTTAAAGTGATGCTAAACACTTCAATGTCTTTGACATAAGTAACATGATCAAAGCTTCAAGCTTTTAACTTAACTATGTCAAGTTATATAAAAGATTGATTAAATTGATCTGCTCAAAAAACAACAGAAGTTCTAAAGAAAAAAGAATTTCAACACTTGATTTTTAATGAGTATTTCTTTTAAATGACTTGAAGAATACAACTAAAAGCTTCTTGTTTCAAATGAAAGACAAAACTGAACGAAGTTTGTTTCTTATGAATGATCTGAGTATTAGTTTGCTTCTCATAAACAAACGAAAGATTATATTACTTCTTGTGAGCAAATGAGAAACTGAGTTACTTCTTGCAAGTGAATTGAGAATTGAATTGCTTCTTGTGAGCAATCTGTAAACTGAATTACTTCTTGTGAGTGATTTGTGAACTGAATTGCTTCTTGTAAGTGATTCATGAACTGAGTTACTTCTTGTAAGCGAACTGAAAACTGAGTTACTTCTTTCAAGTGAATTGAGAGTGAGATTGAAGAAAAGCTACTTTGTTAACTTTAAGTAAGAAATTTTCTTCTTATTGATTAAAATCATAGATTTTGACGAGAAATTGACAATAATGATTAAGATAGAAAAAGAAAGATAAAATAAGAATATTGTGTTCAAAATTGACATCAATGACGTGATGATAAAGTCATGATAAACTCATGATAATAAGATATTGACTTAATTCAATGACATAAAAGAATAGTCTTTTGATGTATTCATCAAGAATCATTGTGATTTTGACAACATAAATAATGTCATTGATTAAAGCGACTTGATCATCAAATTCTTGAAGTCTGCAAAAGTGAGTTAATTAATGCAAGAAAAAATGATGTTGTTACGTGAAGAATTTATTCATAAAGACATAAGCAAAGATTTCACTATCAATTAAAGCAAAAGTGAGAACTTTAAATTGAGCTTGACGTAAAATACAGAATATTATTATGTGACTATCTTTAAATGTTAAATCAAATTCAAAGAGTTTCAAAATAAATTTAGCAGAAAACTTTCTATATAATTGAAGTGAGAGTGAAAAGATTGAGACTAGTAAACAAGATGATTGTTACGAGCGTATCAAGACTGAACAAGGCTGAAACTTTAATCAATTTGCAGTGCACGCTAGCGAGTACTCTGCATAATGATTAAAGTTAATCAATGATCTAGTTGAGATCTGATCTAGATCTGACTCAGATTTGACTCAGATATGACTCAGCATCTTTTCTTTTCTTTAGCATCTTCTAATCAGCTTCTATTGTCTTTTAGACAAACACACTTCTTTGTGTTATGAGTAGTCAACAGATTTCTATGACAAACACATTTCTTTGTATCACAAACATCTTTTGAATCAACATTTTTCTTGTGTTTCAACATGTCTTCTTTGAGACTAACGTCAATCTGAGTAACTACTATATAGAGCATGTTCTTCTTGCCTTTTATATCTTCTTTCTTCTGTATTCTTAAAGTCTTAGTTATAGCTATCTCTATTGATTAAACATTCTAGTCATGCATGCACTCTGATTAGTTTCTAAACATGATTTCAACATTACTTTAAGAATTCGTTAATCACATGATACTGATCTCTATACTCATTCAAATTCACTCAACTGACAACAAAATGAGTATAAAGAAATTTGTGTATCTGATGATCAATGACATTGAAAGACAAAACAACATCAAGAAATTAATAGAATCAACAAGAACATATGATCATGTGATTGCTAGAAAATCTATCGCTCAGTCAGTAGCATCAGTTCAAATCGATTAATAGAATCAATGATAAAGAATCTTCATTGATTGCTTGAGAATCACAAAAAATTCTCTCAAATCAGCAACACTCTTCTTTGAAGATTAAACACTTTAACAAACAATCTCACTATTTACTGTTAAGCATCATCATTCGCTCGATCATCAAAATCTTCATCATGATTCAATCATCTGTGAATATTCAACTCGATTTCTTCAAGAGTAATCAAAGTCTCGATTCAATCATCTATCTTAAGTTATCTTCTTGTTTATCAAAATTTCTTAGAACTGACTTTGTACAAAAACATCATCAATTCATGCCTTATTTTCAGACATTCAATGAATCTTTGAAAGTCTCTACTCTCTGAGATATCAAAAATGTAAAGCAGTTACAACATTGAGTTGAACAAGATTCAGAAGTTTTTCTAGAAGATTTAAACAATCTTCAAACTCAACGAGATCTGAATGTAGAAGTTTGTGAGCTATTTGATAAAATACTCAGTGAACAGATATGAAAAACTCATGTCAAAGAAATTGATTGAGCAAAAGAACAATCAAATCTAAATCTTAAAAAGCTTCAAGATCAGATGATGAAACTACAACATTAACTGCAATTGACTAAAGAAAATACTTCTACTTCTTTCATCATGTTCAATTCATTCAAGCGATCTCAAAAGCTTTCAAATTCATCTTTATTTACTGATGAAACAGAATCTTTCTGAGATGATTGACAAGAAAAGATTCGTGATAAGCTAAAGATCAATGTCAATCATTTTGATACTGATAGAGTCATACTGATCTATATTCACTTCACAATCAATGAAAATGCAGTCAAAGCTACTTTAACTCAACGTCAACATGATTCATTGAATCTTTATAAAATGATTAATGATTTGTTAAATGAACTTGCTCAACTATATGATGATCTTGACAAAGAGACAAACTTTCGAAGAAAATATGCTAATCTCATTTAAGAAAAGAGCAAATTTAGTGATTTTTATTCAATGTTTCAACGTCTGTTCTTCTATCTAGAGTATCATGAAAAGTAATTGATCATTGATTTACAAAACAAGATAGTTTATCATCTTCATGCAGCTTGAAGTAGTCAATTGATTCAGTTTGAATCTCTCAATGAAATTCGTAGTTATCTGATTCATTTGAACAATGAGCATCGAGTTATGAATAATATCAAAGAAAAGAAATTCTTAATCAAAGTCAGAAAGCAAGTCATTTTTGCTGAGAAATGAGATTCATTGAATCTCTATAGAAAGATCGAAGTCACTACACTTGTCAATCATTCAAAGTCGCACGACGTGATTTTAACTAGCGTCAAAGACATTGATTTACAAGCTGAAATCTGTTTCATCTGTTACAAATCAGATCATACTTTTAGAAAGTGTTCTGATTGATCAAGAATCAATGCATTAGAAAATGATGAGTTTAATTGATTTACATCAAACTCTGAGTTCAATTCTGATTCAAAAAACTAACTATCTCTTTCAGAATCATTGAAGAGATAAAGATCATATTTTTGTGCAGTCAAATCGAAGTTTTATTGAAAGAAAACTATTTTGAAAAGTTATTTCTGATCAATGCTTCTCTTATCTCTCAGAGCAATTCTTTCAGTCTTCGCTCTTTGATAAATAGTGATTTCGTCGTCTACACGCTGATACATGACAAGCTAGTCAATAAAGTATGTCAGAAACTTGAAATACAATTTATATTACTAGCAAAAGAGAAGTTAATACAAGACTATGATGAGAAACTAGCTAGAAAGACTATTACTTATAAGATTCTACTTAATCTCACGATTGAAAGTCATAAGAAATTGACTATGTCAATGCTGATAGCTGATATTGAGCATCATGAAGCTATATTGAGCAAACTCTGAATGAACAAAAATGAGATATTATTGAACATGAAACATGATACTATCGTATTCTCTGATCAATTAGATATTTCTATTTCGGTTTTTTTGATTCAGTCAAATACAAAGCACTTAAATTGATCATGATCAACTTCAACTTCTTCAGCAGCTCACAGCAAGATCTCTAAGATGCTCAAGCACTCAGTTTCATTCATTCAGAAAGAGTCATTCTCGATTCAAAATATAGACATCATCTCTTTTCAAGCACTAGTAAAACGAAAAAAGAAGAATCAGACAGAGATTTTTGCTATGTTCATTGAAGACATTGATAGAAAAATTGTCTACAATACTCAATGCAAACTAGATGTCATAAACGTCTTTTCAGTTGATGAAATGACTCAGAATCTAGAAGATATTAAAGTCAAACTATCATCGAAATATCAGAATTTTCTAAACATCTTTGATTGAGTTCAAGCAGACAAGCTATCGTCTCATCATTTGTATGATCATAAGATAAAGCTTACTAGTGATGCAACGTCATCTCGTTGTCGAGCATATTAAATGTCTTTTTACAAGCTTCAGAAAGTAAAGAAATATCTGAATGAAAATCTTTTCAAAGAATTTATAATCTTTAGCAAAGCTTCGTATTTCTCACTCATTCTGTTTATTCTAAAAGCAAATGAAGATCTACAATTTTGCGTTGACTATTGAAAACTCAATGCTATTATCAAAAGAAATCACTATTCTCTATCACTCATAGATGAGATGATCAATAAAATAGTTGATTGCAAGCATCTGACTCAATTAAATATCATTTCGACTTTCAACAAACTGCAAATGCATTCTGATAGTGAGAACTACACTATCTTTATCATCGCTTTAAAAGTGTACAAATCAAAGATGTTATCTTTTGAATTTATCAATGATTCTGTCTCATTTCAGCAGTATATGAATGATGTTCTTTAAGACTTTCTAAACGACTTTTGTCAAGTTTATTTAGACAACATTTTGATCTACAGCAAAACTCAACAAGAACATTGACAATATGTCAAGATGATATTAGATCATCTACAAGAAGCTGATTTACAAGTAGATATTCAAAAGTGCGAATTCAACGTAGAAGAAACTATCTTCTTAGAAGTCATAGTTTCAGAACAAGATCTTCGTATGAATTCTATTAAAGTGAAAGTCATAGTCAATTGAGCTACGTTGATTAATCTAAAAGAAGTTCAGAGCTTCGTGAGATTCATTAACTTCTATCGTTGTTTCATTAAGAACTTCTCGAAGTTAGTCAAATTATTTACTCAGCTGACTAGAAAAGATACATCTTTTGTTTAAAATGAAGTTTGTGTTCAAACTTTTGATGATTTAAAGAAACAAGTTAGCTCGATCTCAGTTTTACAACATTTCAATTCAAAATGACAGACTATTCTGAAAATCAATGCATCTGACTACATCAAAGATGAAATACTATCACAGTATGATGATGAGAGTATTCTTCACTCAGTAGCATTTTACAGCAAGAGCATGATCTTCGCTGAATGCAATTATCACATCTATGACAAGAAATTGCTAGTCATTATTCAATGTTTTGAACATTGAAGATTCGCGCTAGAATGCACAGAGCTGCTCATTCAGATGTTTATTGATCATCAGACTTTGAAAATCTTTATGAAAAACAAACAGTTAACTCAACGTCAAGTCAATTATCTAGACATTCTATTTGAGTTTAACTTTCAGATCATTTTTTGATTAGACAAGATGAACACTAAAGTCAATGCTTTAATCAGAATGTCTCTGATCGACATTTCTGAATTAACTCAGCGTATTAAAGATCGCTATCAGATCATTCTGACACTTGATAGAATAAATGTTCTAGCTATTGAATCTGAAGTTGATTTCTATCAGCGAGTAAAAGATGTCAATAAGACAAATGAGCTTTGCAATGAGTATAAACAAGCTATAAGTGAAAACAAGCTCAAGCTACATAGCATTGAATTGAAGCACTGTGAGATTGTTGACGACGTTTTGTTCAGAAAAGATCTACTGTAAATTTCTGAGAAAATGCATACGAAATTGCTAAAGAAAATTCATGATCAGTCTTTCATCTTTCATTCTGACAATCGAAGAACTACGAATCTAGTTCAACGTTTCTACTATTGATCAGATCATCAAGCAACAATTAAACGTTACATTTGAAACTGTCATGTCTGTCAACAAAGCAAGACATTTAGAAATAGCATCAATGAACTTCTTCATTCTCTATTGATTTCACAGAAACGCTGAAAAGATATAGCTATGAACTTCATCATTGAGTTATTTCTATCGAAAGATTATAACGTCATTTGCACAATCATATGTCGTCTCATCAAGAAACGTCACTATGTTTTCTGTCATTGAGAAGACGAAAGCATCTCAGTCGAAGAAATGATTTGAATCATGCTATAAAACGTTTATCAACTTCATGATTTATCTAGTTCTATTGTTTCGAACAGAGACTTTCAATTCATATCAACAATGTGACAAAGTCTTTGTAAGTAACTAAGAATCACAGCTAGTTTATTAACAGTTTATCATTCTGAAATCAGTGATCAATCAAAATGAGTTAATCAAGATGTTGAACGCAAATTAAGAATTTACTGCAATTACATGCAGAACGACTGAACAAAATGACTATCAATGATAGAATTCAGCGAGAATTTCAATATCTTCTCGATCATCTCAATAACTTCATTCTACTTCAATAAGAATTTTCACTCATGAATGAGTTTCAATTCAGATACAACTAACTATGAAACTATCTGTGAGTGTCTTGAAGCTAGAAAAGCAGATGATATTATCATTCAAATGAAAAAGCTTCTTGTCTTTGATCGCTTGCAATTGAAAAAGATGAAGCAGATCATCAAAGCTCAAATCAATAAACATAAACGAAACGTCATTTATGAAGTAAATGACTGAATTTGATTATTCTCTAGAAACATAAAGACAACTAGATCATGTAAGAATTTGAAAGATAAACAGCTAAAATCTTATTAAATCACTGTCAAAGTTGAAATCTTCTATCATCTTCATTTATTAATAAGCATGAAGCAGTTACATTCAATGTTCAGTTCAAAGCTATTATGTTCTTGTTTCAATAATCTCTTATCAGAACAGCATTCAAAATCATCTAGATCTCTCACTATTGAAGATGATGAGCATTGAGAGATAGATGACATTTTAAACTCTAGACGCTATTGAGATTGAATACAATACAAAGTCAAATGAATGAGATTAAATTAAAACAATGAATGATACTATGTTGACAAAGAAGAATTCAAGAACTTGAAAGAAGTTTTAATTGAATTTCATAAACTTTATTCAGACAAGTCACACTAAATTGAAAAACAGTGAAAAAATTTTGCGTTTCATTTGTTCTATTCATGTGAACATGAATTTTCAAAGAAAAGAGTAATATTACGAGCGTATCAAGACTGAACAAGGCTGAAGCTTTAATTAAATCACAGTGCACGCTAGCGAGTACTCTGTGTAATGATTAGAACTAGTCAATGATTTAGTTGAAATCTGGTTCAGATCTGACTCAGATTTGACTCAAATATGACTCAGCATCTTTTCTCTTTTCTAGCATCTTCTAATCAGCTTCTATTATCTTCTAGACAAACACACTTCTTTGTGTTACAAGTAATCAACAGATTTTTATGATAAACACATTTCTTTGTGTCATAAACATTTTTTGAATCAACATCTTTCTTGTGTTTCAACACGTCTTCTTTGAGACTAGCATCAATCTGAGTAACTACTATATAAAGTGTGTTCTTCTTGTCTTTTGTATCTTCTTTCTTCTGTATTCTTAAAGTCTTAGTTATAACTATCTTTATCGATCAAACATTCTAGTCACGCATGCATTCTGATTAGTTTTCAGACATGATTTCAACAATGATATGTATACAGATTTCTGAGCACAATTTAGTTCAGAAACTAAACTTTTTTTGCAAACAGTAAGACTTCTTTATTTATACTGATGATGTCATTATCATAAACATTCATGATACACAGAATGAAGAACTTCTTATTTAAGCATTCTTTAATGATTTTGCTTGAATGTTGCAATTTGCAGTAGAAACACAGCTTTCACTTGTTGCAAATTTTCTTAATTTCAGAAATGATCAGAATCTTATCTTGAATGATGACAATGACAAAACTTAAATTCATTGACTCATCAAGAAACAAGAGAGAAAGAGATGAAAATACTGTTGAAACAACAGTCACAAAAATGATGATTTTTGAACTCAAAGAATTACTAGTCAATGCAAAGATATTCTTGACTTTGATAAATGAAACAATGATGAAGATGAAGTGAGATTGATGATGCTTAAGCTGCTGAAACTTTTCATTGATGTTAAAGAATGCTTGAACTCATTAATGAAAAATGAATAATCAAATTTCATTGAGATTTTGTTAGAAAAAAGTAATGACTTGAGTGAAATAATTAACATTGTGCTTCAGATAGTCAATCAATGAGAAATCTTTTATCAAAAAACATTCTTTCTTTTGATAAAAAAGATTGTAGTAGTTGACAAAACTATTCATTTCTTGCTTCAGAATTTCACGAAGATATAAATGAGCATCTTCTGTCTTGAAAGAATTGTCATAGTAATGATGCAACTTATGTCATTAATTTACGAAGATGAAAATGATACAAAAATCATTAACTTGATATTGATTCATTAAATTGTGAGTCTTCTTATCTATGATGAGTCATGACTCAATAATAATAATAATAAATTCATACATTCTTGTGACATTGATTAAATCGACTCATGAGAAACTTTATGCTATCTGTATCGAGTGAACAAAACTCTCTGAGGTAGAAAATCACTCGCAGTTTACATGACTGCTTCACGCAGTTGAAACAGTGAGTTTTGAAACTATGTATCAAATTTGTTTGCGTTGATTGCACGTTAAAGAACGAGTATTCTAGTCATTCTAAATTGCTTCAAGAACTTCGTTTTCATCATCATTTTCGCTACTGCTCTGAGATTCTTCGTGATGATGATGATTATTCAATAGTTCAAGAAGTCAGCATCTTGTAGCATTCTTGATTGCAAATGCAATCAGTTTGAGCAATGCATGAGTACATGCTTCGTCATCTGATGACTTCATTCGCAGTTGCATCGCAAGCTATTCATGTCTGAAATGTTTCTAAAGTGCAGATAAACATTCAAATCTATGCGTTCAATTCTGATGTGCATTGCAAGAATGCTTTCTGCTTTCTGAAGATTATCACGCATCTTTATCATCTTATTGCTCAGATACGATCTTTGTGCTGAGATTACGTTGACATCTGCAACGCGTTCTCTGTACTTTTCTCATCATTGATTTCATTGATCTTTGTGATACTGCGTTATTGCGATGTTATCGCTTGTTGAAATCATTGTGAAGAAGAAAGTGTGTCGTCTGCATCTTGACTTTATCTTTGCATCTTCTTGAATGAAAACATTCAGAAGTACTATTTTCTTGATGACGAGTAAGCGAGAAATGACGCGATTAACTTTCGTCAAACAAATGTGTATTAGTTTGCATGCTTGTCTGATCTCTTGCATTCAATTGTTGACTCAACTGTGTAGCGTGATCTTGTTCTGTAACATGTTCAGATGAACATGTAGCAAACTCATGTATGTTTCTGTCTCTAGAGTTTCAATGTTTACTTTTTTGAATGCTTCTGCTACGTGATACAGAGTCTGATTCTGAAGTGTTTCTAGTCTGCATTCTTTGCTCAACAGTTCATCTTTCTTGTCACGCTGATGTCAGACTGATGCTTCGAATACGATTTCTGATCTCACTACTGTTGAGTATACTTGTCTCGCTTTTGTGAAGATAGCTCTTCATGTGAAGACTTCAAGACAACTAAGTGTCAGCATTCTTGTGACGTAATTCATCTTTATTTGTCGAAGATGCGCGTTTCATCACAGTTTCATGTTCAGTTGCATCTTTAGAACTCGTACGTCTGATTTCGATTTAATAACTGAGCTTTCTATTTGTATGCTAGTCATCATGTCGAATCTTTTCGATTTTCTAGTGAAATGCGTGAGCTTGTACTTTTCTGATGCGAACGTTGCGTCATGAATGCGAGCTCATTTCGCGCAGACGTCGTGTGCTTTGCTCAGTGTTCTGCAGATTTCTTCAGTGAATCTGTCATAGACTAGAATGTTAATATCGTTTACGAAGTCAAGCACTTCGATTTTAATTCTCAGTGCTTCGCATTTTTCAATTAAACTTGCGTTGAAGAATAGAAAGAGAATCGATGAAATGAAAGATCTTTGCGATATGTCTGCGTTTATCTCGCGCATGTCGCTCGTTTATTCATTGAATATTAGCGACGTTTCTCGATTCTTTAGAAAGCTGCATGTTCATTCAATTATGTAGCTTGACGTTCTTTTCATTTTCAGCGTATGCAGAAGTCTGACGTGTGAGACTTGATTAAACGCTTCGACGACATTTAAGCTTAGCATGAAGATAACATATTTGATTTCACAGTCTCATACTGTGTGAACTTGATCTATTAGTAGATTCAACGTCGAGATCATGAATCGTTTGCGTCTCGCTCTCATTTGAGCATTTGATAGCATGCAATGAGTCTTGACTATGTCACTCAGTCTTTTGATCATGATCGACTTCAGCGCTTTGCTCATGATATTGAGCAAAGCAATGAGTCGATACATCTTTGAATCAATATAGTTGCTTTTCTTTAATTTGCGTAGTACTATTGTCTGAGTCTTTTTGAACTGCTTCAAATGATACTTGTGTGTTATGCATGCGTTGAATAAACTCGTCAGTACTGAGATCAATTCTGCAAGACTCACTTGAAGCGCTCTGTTTGAAATATCTGAAGTGCTCGACGCTTTGTCTGCTTTTACTCGTCTGATTGTCTGCTTCACTTCATCTTCTGTGATGCGTGAATTGAATGAGACTGTCAGAAATATAAATGATTTTGCAATGTTGTTGACATTCGCTTGAGAAGATGAGAGAAAGAACTTTCTTCGCAATATCTCGGTTTTTTCCTCGAACGTCGTTGTCATATGATCGATGTCACTTTGCTTCAGTGACGAAAACTAAGAAAGCTTTTTAAATAGCTGACTTTCGATTCTAGCTCATTTTGCAAAGTGTTATATTGATTTAAGTGCTTTGCTCAGTTCATGCATTTATGTTCTGAAGTGTGCGCATTTCATTTGTCGAATGATCTTGTTTTTATGATCATTGTGCTTCAAATATTCATTTCACGCTTCTAATGTGTCTTGCGTTTTTCATATGATTTGCAGTCATCTTGATTTCATTACTACTTCGAAGCAGCTTTGATTTCAAAAGTCTCTTGCTCAATTTGATGACTTTGTCAAGAAAGTAGATTTCTCAATGATCTTCTGTAGCACTTTGATAATCTTACACACTCTGACATTCATCATAGTCTTGTCATCTAGAGAGTGTTTCAAAGATAGATGTATTTGCAGATAAACACTCAATGCTTCTGTATTCATTTTCTTTCAAAGTCGTTAAGTCGAGAATTGCACTGAGATTGTTTGTAAACATAGCTCTATGATGATTGAAAGATGATTCAATCTCTGATGCAGATCGATTCGTACCTTGCACTTGCGTGTCATGAACTGTATTTTCTCGCTGCTAAAGACTGAATCAATCGTCGTAAATTGATTGTGAGCTTCGCGAGTAATAGTGTCTGATTTCAGTAATAATTTCAGCCTTGCGTTTGTAATGATGTTTAGTAGAGTATCAGTCATCGTATGATGAGTGAAGCATCTTCGCTCTTCTCAATGAGAATGATGTAGATTGAAATCTTCTACGATCAGTTGTTCACAGTCATTCTTGAGTAGTTCGTTTAAATGAGAAATGATTGAAGATTTCTCTGTAAATGTAGTAGACAATGAGCATGAATTGTAAACGTTTAGAAGTCTTAATGTCTGCATTTCGTCATCTGTATTGCGAGTTAATATTCTGATTGAGCAAATGTCTGACTCAACTGTTTTTACTATTCATTGATCGAGTCTTAAACATTTGTTAACATATATGCATGTTCTTGATTGAGATGACGAGTTTTTCACTAGATGAAAGAAGTTGTGTGCTGAGCTAAATGATTGCAAGTTGTTGTTGTTGCAATCTTACTTCTGTATAGCTACTATGTTGAATTCGCGAACTTCTCTGTCAATTAGAAATGATTCTTGAATTCTTAATGATTTTCTGATGTTGTACTGTAGAATTCGTAGAAAAAACTGTTTTATCATAAAGTTATTCATAACTGTTGTTGACTCTGCAATGAGAAGACTCTTTGTATGCTTTCGATCATCAATGATCTTTCTCACTTTCTGATTGAATGTTTCTGAATCTGCTCAGATGTCGTCTCATCTGAGTCACTATTCACGCAAGAGAAAAGATCGACTCGTCTCTTCTTGATCTTTACTATCTATCAAGCTGATTCATCAGCGATTCAACTGCGTGTTTTCAGCATGACTGTTATTGAGCTTGAGAAGTTTGTTGAATCGAAAGAATTCATTGAATCTGAAGAGTTCGTTGAATCTAAAGAGTTCAGAAACAGCGAGAAGAGTGTGCAATTGTATTTAGACGTTTCAAAGTATCTGAACGATCTGTTTCTATAAATTTTGAACGTTTGTTTCATCTGCTGTCGTCATTTGAAGCAGATGCATTTTCAGAGTTCATGATTTTCGCTGCAGTTGATGCAACGTCTTCTATTCAAAGACATCACACACTTCTTTATGTGATGCTTGTCTGCGCATTTTTCGCAGCGCTGATTCTTTCTGCAGATCTTAATCATGTGATTAAATTCGTGACATCTGAAGCACTGTGTGATGCGACAGTTCTTTTCAAATAGCTTGCATGCACATTCTTGATACAAGTTCAGCATGCTCACGTTCATTAGTTGATTCATCATCGCTTCGATCGCGATCTCTACAATGAGCAACGAATGAGTCTTTTCGCTATCTGTTATCTTCTTGAGTCAAACTATTCTTAGAACTTTCAGATCTTCATGAAGTTTCGCGTTATCTTTTATCAGTCTTTCAATGATCTTTTCTTGATTGTTCATATCTATTGTAGTGTGTACTTTATGTGTCAACATTGCGAAGATTCAACGTGCTACGTGTATCGAACTTGCAATTTCTTTTGCTTACGTCTGAGTCTTTTTCAGATTTGCTTGAGCATCTGAGCTAACTGCGTGAAGAAAAATGTCATCGCTGCTCAGCTTGCGAAGTGACATAATTAGGTTTCTTTGATCTGTCAACACGTCTGCAATTTTCTGTAGAATTTGTTCAATCAACTTCTTCTGTATCTCTTTTATTTCTCTTCTGTTCATTATCTTAATCATGACTTCTCATTTCTTACGAAGCGACGACGAATTATCTTTAGAACGTTGCTTTCTCGTCGCTATTTCTTCTCTTGCCACGTTCGCTCATGACGTGATTTTCATTGAAAGACGTGTGTTTTTCTGTGTATGCAACTGCTTGTTAAGCAGTTGAATTGATGTCTTCAATTTCTGTACATTCTTCGCGATGAACGTGTTCTGATTCGCATGATGTTTTTCTTCTGAGTCGAGTCGAAGACATTGAATCAGCTTCAATGCTATCTCTTTTCATGAATGATCTTTGCTCTTTTTTTTCTCTAACGTTGATATCTTTATTAGTAGATCAATAATATTAGCAACGTTCTCTTCATTGTCACATGAGTGTTTCAACCTTGCATCTCTGTTTTCTTGCAATGAATCAACGTCGCTCGTAATCATCTTTGAATCAGCATTGCTGCAATTCATGCAATTCATCGTCGTTCAATCATCTTCTAGATTCACTCTGTCTTGTTTGTAGTGCTTTTTTTCAAAATTTGTGATGCGTGCGTTATGATTGTTTTTTCTTAAGTCATGACTCAACATAAATGATCTTGACTTGATGAAAGAAATAATGATTGTCGTTCATGTTCATGCGTTGTATCAGACTCTGCTTTCATGCATTCAATTGATCTTTGTTCTTCTCATATTTAAATATGTTAAGAAGCTTCTTGAATTTAAAAGCAATGAAGATAGCAATAGAATTTGCAGAAGAGTGAATGACAAGAAAAGATTGATTATTCAAAATTTGTGCAATGATTTGAGTTATTGTTGCAAGAGACTGAGAATTCAACTTTATATAAATTGAAGAACTGAAAATAATGAATGAGAATGAAATGATAACATCATGTTGTTGAACTTGATTTTGAAGCTCTTGCATTGCGCGAAAAATTTCAACTGAATTTTCAATCATACTTTAAGTGAACTGTTCAACAGCACGCTCATCATTGATTAAGAAATTATGAAGTGACTTTATTTGAGCGAAAGAATAATTAGATGAGATTTCAATGTATGAAAACGTTGCAAAAAGTGTAAATCTTTTATAATGTCAGAAACTGAGTTAAACTAAAGATACTATTAATATAAAAGATTGATATTATTATTACTTTGATAAAATTTAAATACAAAACAATACATTAAATAATGTATAAGATGAAAGACAAAAAATGAAAGAAAAGAATGAGAACTCAACTTTTATATACATGAATCGAGCAGAATCAAGACTAAACAATAGTTTTATTGACTTAAGATTGCAAAAGTTTATGCATATGACTGAGATAATTAAAACAGAATTGCTGAGACTAAATTAAGATGATGATAACTAAATTGATGATTTGATTCATTGAACTGCAAAACAGGTTCAATGAATTGAGATTATTTAAAATATCGACGATTTATGTTCTAAATTAAGTTAATGATCTGACATCATGACAATTGATGAGTTCATCTCTACATTTAATGATCAGCTAATCTCTTCATTTAAGTTCAAGTCTTTAGTCTTTGATACTCAAATCTTCTCAATCTTCATTGTACATCAGATAGTGAAATCTATAAAATCTAAGCAGCTTCACACTTATGATAAGCTCAGAAAAAGTGACGCTGAGTTTAAGCGTAATTGACATGCTATCAGAGAGTTTCAAATGAAGATGAAGAAGATAAATGCATAATCATATATTTTTCAAGTTGCTCATCAAGTCATGACAAAAGTGAGATAGATGATGATGACATGATAAAGTTTGTAAACTTTGAAGATTACTTCAACTTAAGATATATAACACTTTAATAATCATTACTCTTATTTTACAAGAGATTTAAATGATTGCATCTTGAGTGACAATAGTTAGTTCATGAGAATAACGATGATATTTATTTAAGTGATTGATTTCGATCTTTTTATGATTTAACTAGATATAGTTTATATGATTTACATAGTATCTTAACTATTGAGCTCAAATTGAAGTCAATAACTTCTGAATAAACGTGATTCATTGACTTTGTGATTAACATTTTTCAATTCATCTTATTACTGACATTTCATGCACAGATAAGCAGTTGAGCATAAAGAATCATTACAACTCATCATTGCTTTGTACAAGTTATATAAAAACATTAATCGAAGATTTACAAATAATGCAACGTGTATGCTCTTCATGTGAGATGAAGATAAACAACATCAGCGAGCTTGAACATCATCTTTATCACTGTCATGTTCGCTTGCATGATTGATCACGAAAGATTCTCTGACGAAAGTTATCATCATCATCAAAATTATCATCATGCAATTTGATGCAGCTCATCTGACGCGATTATAAGACTGCAGAATGAGATTCAAACTTGAATGATTTTTATGATGAAAGCATTCAGATGAACATTGAAAATGAGAATCAAGAATACATGTTAATAAATGATTTTGCAGAAGAGCACATAAACATTGAGATGAATAACGCTGATTTAAATCAGAATGTGAAACATATATCATTAAGAATCGAGATGATACAACTTTAAACTGAACTTCTCTTTACATTATCAGCGTTGTAAATTGAAATCTTCGTCGAAATAATTGATCATGATGTCAAAACAACAGTCAACATGTCAAAGAAGATATCAGAGTCGTTGAGCTCAAATTCTCAAATGATTAAGAACATAAATAACAATCAATACTATTCATTTCAATGCAAAGCAGATTATACATTCACTCATTGACTTTATTAAATGAAGATTATCAAAGACAGTGTTAATCAATTCTTTCAAGACTTGCGTTTGCGAGTTTTACATCAACATGTCAGCTTTTATAACATGAACAAGTGATTGATACTTTTACATCAAATTTCATATGATGTTGAAAATGATGAGTGACATTCTTGAATGTTCACAGTTGAATTCGATTACGAAGAAGTTCAAGAAAAGTAGCACTGCATTTTATATTATAACATCATCAAGACACTTTGATTTTTGTTGAGTCATTCATCATTTCAAGATAAGCTGATTTACACACTCGTTCAACATTATAATGTTGACAATTCTTGAGTTTATGATGAGATGCATACTGCTGATTGATGATGAGAAATGCAGAAGAAGCTTTCTGATGATGCTATCATAATATCATTGTTAATTTTCATTGATAAGACAGTTTTAACTGAGCATCAAGATAATTTATCTGCATGATTTATATATTTAATGATAGAGAATCTAAGTCGATGCACAAGACATGCTCAAAAACGATCAAGATTAATTCTTCTGAAATTTCTTTTTATAATTGACAATGATGATGATGATATCAAGTCAAAGATTTGACACATGACGTTATCAATCATACTCAAGCGTATGTGAAACATGTATCATCATGCATTAATACATGATTTCACATGTAACACTCATTGAAGCTATGATCAAAAACGACATTTCTGTTCTTTGTGCAAACAATAAAATAAGACAATGTTATTTAATAATCATCGAGTTCATGATAAACTACGAGAAACAAGTATTAATTATAAACATTAAGATGAATCAACAATACTCTATTTATCAAGTATCATCTTATGAGCATGAAAATTTAGATAAAACATGATCAATTTGAATGCATGCATTCATTAAAAATCAACAAAGACAACAAAGAAAGAACAATATGATCAAGAATGACTCTGCTTGAATACATTCAATGAAAAACTTTGCATGATCACATATGTTTATCAATATTTATGAAACAATGATGATAAACATGTTACATTAATTACTTAAAAGAATTGTCTCATATCTGATGTTATGACTCAGTTAAATCATCAACGAAAGTGTTTATACAAGTCAAAGAAGAAAAGAAATCAAATTAGCTTTAAATAATGCATCAGAAACAGCTAAGCTGAATCAAAGATTTCACGTCATTTCATCATTTAAAGACATGAAGAGATTTGTTCAGTATAATATGATTAAGTAATGAACTGATGCAAATCAAAAGTTGATTGTATATCAATTTATATCAGTCATTACATTGCTTCTGATCATGAAAGCATCTGCAGCAGTTCACTTCGCTTAAGCAGTGATAAACTTCATGATACTTGCTCAGTATTATTTGCATGATGAAGAAACTCTTTAATATCTTGAACATGCGCTTTTTCAATTGAACAAGCTAAAGAATGTTTTTCGTCATTTGCAATCTGAGTGTTCAAATATAAATATTGATCATTTCAACATTTCAAAACTACACATGATGATACATTATGCAAGTCAGATTCAAAAATATGATAGTGCTGATAATTTTAATACAAAGCACAATGAGATTGCACATAAGTATTTAATAAAGATCTTTTTCAATTGCATCAATAAATGAAATATGTTTTAAACACAGTTATTGCATTACAATACTCGACATTTGAATCTTTCTGCAATGAAAGATATTCTTCTTTACAAAGATACAAGACAAAGCAAGATTAACAAGCATGCATTGACTGCTATGATAACATGATTCAGTTATATCTTTAATCTTCATAAAATTCAAGATGCACTCATTTGCAAACAATGCAATCAAATACAAGAGACAGAACTCAATTCAAAGTTATGATGTCATGCATTAATTTTAGTCAGAATTCTGAACATGAAGAAGCTTCTTGACATGTTAACAGTTTTTATGCATAAGTGTTGCAACATAATTGACAAGAAAGTTGTATCAGATAAAAAGTTGAATAAAAAGAAAAAAGACTTGATCTGAGTTGAATCATACTATGTAAGCGTTCATGAATCACTTCAATGCTGAAAACGAGATGAAAAAGATGTCAACAACTTAAAGAATCTTGTCAGTGATAAAGTATACTGCTCATTGAACTGACAGAAAAAGAAGAAAGTTTGAAGACGTAATTATGTTTTGATTCAGAAGAGATTGAAAAAGATGATTGAAGTATCAACTCTGCTAAATGATTGACTGTCTGATCAGCTACGACTTATTCTTTTCATTATAAACGAGCGGACGGCGAAAGAGCGACCGTTTTCGTTCTAAGGTAAGTTCTAGATATATCAGGCTTAGCGTGTGCTTATACGGCACTTTGCTGTGTAGCTTGACATGCCGCTTTCACTCATGAGTTGTTATTTTCTCGTTGTTTCTTCATCTTCCACAAATCCCCCAATGCATAAATACCGTCGCTGCTTCTCCCTTCTACTGTCTTCGACCCCCGATCGCCGATTGCCTCGCCTCTACAATACATCGGGCTGATTCCGGCCCTACAAGCGCTGCTCCTATTCGCCGAATTATGTTTCCATGTCTCAGCTCGAACGAAGGCCAATCCAATTTGGGCTATACTGCAAGCCTAGATGCACGCTTCTACGCTCTTTCCTACGCCGACAGCCGTTCAACTACCGGCTGTCCCAAGCAATCCTCCATGGCATTAGCCCAGGCGAAGCTCTTGG